>Ga0307963_1000789_pt1 | contig 22603 bp, 16 predicted proteins | sample OrgLakmetagen594_FD_201829 | JGI IMG/M metagenome (GOLD analysis project Ga0307963, IMG submission 201829) | Saline water microbial communities from Organic Lake, Antarctica - #594 | ecosystem: Environmental > Aquatic > Non-marine Saline and Alkaline > Saline | place: Antarctica: Organic Lake... | reverse complement strand
TGAGGATGTGATCAGGTCTACTTCTGTGTCTGCCTTAATACCCCACAAATGTAGCCTGTCCAGACTCTGGACTCCAGAGTCTCCTTTACCTCTATCAGTAGTGAGCATGTAAGGAACAGCCAGCAGCAATGTCAAGTTGTTCACCAGCATGATTTACCAATTTGCAGCAGGTGAGACAAGCATGTTAGAAGTACTAGAAGTCATTAAAGACACTGACTAAAGAAACCGACTAAAGACACCGACTAAAGACACCGACGAGGATCCCAGCGGAAGAGGGGCAATTATACCTAGGCTTCATGCACTCTCTGATTTAAAGGTCAAGCTGAAAACAGGAATGTGCAAATAACACAGACTGGGCAGTGCCAAAACAGGCACAGGGTATTACAACTACTGGAAGGACCTTAGACCTTTTTTGGTCAATAAACAAGCCACAAATACTTTTTGGAACAATAGCAATCTCAAATTCTACGAAAAGCGTAATGTAATGAGGTATCGCACTGGTACAATTTTAATCAAAAACACGCTACCGGTATGGCTTCTCTCCCATTGCAAACTGCCCCATCTGCCCCTGCGTGCACTGATATATAGTGCGCTTCACATACTCTCAGGTTGCCAACACACTAAAATGAGGAACATAATTATAAAACGCCATTATATGGCAAGTGTGCTGATTGTCCAAGCCCTGCAAAAGGGACCATGTGGTGCCGACCAAATTGCCTACACTGACGTAGGCAGTGCAGATCAACTATCAGAGCAAGGACTAGATCTGAGAAACACTGCCAACAAAACACTGCCCTCTTGGCTGCTACCAGAACTTACAGCACATGCTTAAATAGCCTCTTCTCGTCCTGACGCCATCCTTTTTTTACCTGGCACTGTGTGCTCCTCTCGCTTAATAACCCGCAACTCAAACTTTCAACAGCTTGCTAAAGACAAGAAACTGAATCCAAACCAGTGGGAGGTTCACCTGATTGAGTTTAAATTTTGTGAAGACACTAGGCCCGATCCCCAACTTCAAAAAGCAAAAGCATAGCACAGCAAGCTTATTGCCAACCTAAACACCAGACAAGGATATAGGGAAGTCAAGCTTCACGTGATCCTCGTTGGAGCTATGGGGACTATCTACAAAGACTACACAGACAAACCACTGGCAGACCTTAATCTGGACTACCATAAGATAAATAAACTGGCACACAAACTGAATGAACACTCCAGACATGCATCTGCACTCTTAAAAACTAGGTATGCACTGCAATATAACACAAGCAACAACAGTCAAGGATTGGGTCTGGGTGCTACGGCGCACAACCGCCCTGACCCACACTAATTTCTTTTCAATTGTTTGCGCGGTGGGGGGTTGCCTGGTGCGGGCACCTAAGTAACCCCCTCCCTTAATCATGCTGGCTGTGTCACCACTACCAGCGGAGTCATTGAATGTCGTAGTGCTCGTCGGTAAACTCAGAGAGATAATCTATGTGTGCGTTAAAACCACCCATCAAGGGTCGTTAGCAAAGTTCAGAGAGGCAGTGGTGGCCTCGTCAAAGAAATGTATTAAAATCTCTGTCAAGTGACTGTTGGGTTCAGGTATACAGCATGTTGGGTTCAGGTATACAGCACCCAGCGCTACATTACCACGAACGTTACCTGCCCTGCACACTGCACACGTTAGCCGAATAACTTAAATCTGCCCGGAAGCGTGCCAGACAGTGACAAAGTCATAAATAATTTGATGTATGAGAACAGCAACTCCATTGTTTTAGCGGCCAATCATGGTTGCAGGCCCTAGCAAGATAAAGAGGTGATACATAATGTATGTAGGAAGTGCAGTAGCAGAAATGGGAACATTGTTTGTTTTAGTCTCCACCAACACTGCATGTGTTGCTGCGCAATATAAAACCTTAGCCTTAAGAGTCGCCAGAAAGTATTCGCTGTTGAAGACGCACTGCCAGCAGTGCTAGCTAGTAGCTAGTCACCACACGCACCAACAGGATCCTGTGAAGAGTGATCATCATCTGAGGCCTAATGATTACATGCTGAAATCAACATGTGCCAACTAAAAAAAGTGCAGAATACGGCTGACCTGTTTGGCTGATCAGGAAAAGGGAAAATTTTTGATATTTTCACCCTCCTTGTCGCTCACCTAAAACTGCTGCAAGCCACAAGAAAAAGGCACAGCATTTTACATGCAACAGATGCAGCCCTTTTAAAACAGAGATATCTGAGCAATACTCCTCGTTGTGTGCAGGCCTCTACCTCCCAACGTTTGCAGCACCAATTATTTGATATAACTCTGACGGGGATATCAAAGACAACACAAGATGTTCACAAGTGCAGCTGTATATCTTTTTGAATGGTTTTTTGTTGGGGCCTATAGATTGGCTGAGCAGCCATGCCAGACTGGAGGCCTTTGTAATCCAAACTGAACTAAACTGCCTCCCAACCACCTGATTTCATTGGAAAGCTTTCCTCTTTTATTCTCCAGGTGGGGTGTTGTGTGGCTCTGAATCCAATGGGTGGTGCAAGACACAAACCAACGTTTCCTTATCCATATTGGTGGGGTTAATACTACCTGGCTGCATCCCTTTTCTAAAAGCAGAGAAAGAAACGTCCAAAACGCACACCATGTGACTGTTATTGCTGTACACAAAAATTGTTCAGCTTTGATATACTGAAATTCCATGCACGCTTCTGGCATGGCTATAGAGCTCGGTGCAGGAAGCAGGCCCGTAGAGAAGCTATCTCTAAGCCGTGAACCAGATGATATCCTGCCTGAAGAAGTCAGCAGCCACTCCTTAAAGATTATAAAGAGATCTCAGGAAATTTGGATGGGCCGTGCTGCGGATTTCATGGCTGATCCTGTAGAGGAGCCTGCCCTCTTGGTCTTCAATATCCTGCAACCTGTTCCAACCAAAAAGCAGCACAAACGGCAAGGGTTGTACAGAATTATAGATGCTGTGGTTTAATTATGCAAGCCATAATCCGACATAGTAATGATCACCCTGTTGAAGGAGTCATCCCTCTACAGTTAGTTTAGTATAATGGACACCTTTGGATCGTCTACTAGTACCTGTACTGATGAAACTTCAGGGCGTCTCGGAAGTTGTGGACCTGTGGTCAAAAACCACGAGGCAGCTTCTAGACATGACATGCATCGCAGGGATAAAACATTGCATGCATGCAGGTCTAGCAACTCTAAATTGCACATTGCATGTAGTTAGCGTCCGAGTGTGTGCATGTATTTGTGCGTATGTATGTGTGTGTGTTTGTGTGTGTGTGCGTGTGCGCGCGCATGTGTGTCTCTTTTTTTGTGTGTGTGTGTGCATGTGTGCTACAAATCAAAGTAGCAATCCGCAATGGTAAAGAAACAAGCGCAGGAGTCAGCACCTTGTCTTGGTACGGGTGCGAATTGAACAAATGGAGGCGGCTCTTTTCATACGTCCCAGAGAAGTCTGCGCAGTAGACTGCTAGATGCCAACCCGAGAAGAGGGCAAGGACGTCCTGAAGGGAAGTACGTGATCCGTTAGAGCAATTAAATATTTTGTAATTTTTGGAAGCTGATCATCTGTATTGCTGTCTTTAAGGAACATCCCATATCTAGTGAAGTGTAACCGGTGTGTGTGTGTGTGTGTGTGTGTGTGTGTGTTTTCGAGATGGAGACACAAGGCAACTGCACAGCAAGCTTATCATTTAGCAATCTACTGCTCTAATTTCAGCCGATCACCTCCTCTGAGGGACTTGCTCCAAGCACCTCCTTCTCCTCAAAGAGTAGCCGCGTTCCAGGGTGCCCCATGTGCACTGCTGCAGCAGCAGCAGTCCCGTCCGCTGCAGACGCAAAAGCCAACAGCCTGCGCTGATTTGGGTTGTTTACATGGAAATTGAATTCTTGTTCAAGTGAAAAAGCACGGAAGAGGTACCGTGAAACGCAAAAATGCTTCAGACTGGTGTGCACACATATGCACACACGCGAGCATACACACACATTCATAAACGCAAACGCACACATATTTAAACACACATATCCACGTATAAAACATGCACACGCACACATTCACGCACACACACAAGAACACACACAGGCCACACAGTTCCCTTCCTCAACCTCAACCAGGCATAACCATGTTGACATGGTAGGTAGCGTTCGCCAGATCTTTAATTTTGGAGGTCGGGTCAAGAGCAAGCCTCAATTTCATCAATTTCATCAACTTCATCAGGACTGGATATTTTGGAGAATCAATCAATGATCTCGGAGAAGTTTCTTTGCAATGTTACTGCGCTTTTGACCTTTTGTATAGGGATATCGTTTAGGAATGATTGGTATTTCTTCAGAAAAAGGCAGGATGCGGCTGACTCGTACAAGCAACCAGTTTTTTTACTTTGTCCATTCGGCGGCACTTCATTGCATCATTTTGCTAGCAGGTTTGGGTGTCTAGAAAAATCTGTGAGGAAACGTGCTGCTGAGCATTGCCTTGATGCTTGGTCACAATGTCTTCAACAGTACAAAACAAGGAACGCTCTTTGCAGTTATTATCAAACCATCATGGATGATCAAAGGGCACTTTCCACAAGTATCAAATCAGGCATTCATAGACGCGGAGGTTGGCCAAAGCCGTGTATATACTATACACAGTACACAGTATACACGCATATTTAACAGAATAATGGCCATACATGTGGTCGTAAACAACGCTCATGTACATTATGTGCATGGCAATATGTCTGCAATATTTATGCAGCCAGCCAATTTGTGCACATCACCAACATCACTAGCGTTTGTGCGATGCTGATTTCCTTCACGTTTGTGAGCATACTTGACGTGCAACCTCCTTTGCACTTGGGTTTTGCTGTGCACATGGCTAAAAAACTATCAATCACCTGCACCACAAGCATTCTGCGATGCCGACATTGCCCACCGACTGAAGCACAAAGCGTGAGAGATAAGTTTCTTCGAGAAAACTCGAATATTCTCAATATCGAAGACATAGGTGCCCAACTTCATTAATTCATTCCCCTTTCTTTTCCCACTTTTGCTCTTACCGTGTCTTGAGGAAGGAACGAGATGAGCTATTGTGGGGGGTCTTGTCAAACAGGCACACCTGAAATCACCGCCCACTAACTCACTCTCTTCTCTTTCTGCACAAACATGACGCTGAGAGTACGCTTGTACCCGAGCGCCGAGCTTCGTTGCGTAAAACCTGTGAGCGCAACAAAGGGGGTTTGGTATTTAGTACTTAGAGTGATTAACTACTTAGAACTAGAATTAGATTCCTGCTGACTGGGCTACTGCCGAATTTTGCATAATGTTGTAGTTGAAGCTCATTAAAGCACTGAGACTGTGTCGGTGAACGGTGGGATTTTACAAAAATCAGATGCATTGCAAGGTTGACTGCGTGACTGCTGCTCAAAGAGAAGGTACATTTGGTCAACTTGTGTGCACTGCAGCGTCCTGTGTCTTTCTATTTACAGACCAACAGCGTCCTATTCCTCCGACCAAGTGGGCGAGTTGTCGAGGTTTATATCAGAGGTCTTACACACCATTGGCAAGCCAACGCGTTTGCTTGCCATTGGTGTGTAAGACCTTCGATATTAACCTCATCATGAGTGATGGAAGATATCTGACACGAGCTGCAACTATAAGCATGATGGTTCAGATATAAGGGCTTCATTAAGGGCTGGAGCTAGGTCTAGAGTCATCGACCAAGGTCAGAACTCATCATCGCCCCCACACTTGCACCCGCCCAACCCACCTGGCAATGTCGGCGGCTGTGTGCATGAAACACGGAAGGCGCACGTACGCAATGCCTCTGTCGGCTGCAAACATTTGGCTGTATTGGGTCTTTGCGTGCACCATATAGCATTGCCCATATGGGTCTGTGACCTCCAGTGCTCCATCTGCGCGTTGGTTGCTGCGCACACCCCTGCAACATTGAGGTAGGGATGATCCTCTGCTCGGTTGGCAGAACAAATACAAAGGTTAATCTAAAAGTGAAGCTTCCCAAGTTTGCGCCATGTGCCAGTTGAAGTAGCGCAGTTCTACGTCTGTGCGATTTCACACCTGGTGCGAGCCCACCCTTGCGTCCGCTCACGTCCTGTTTCTAAATGCAGGCAATACGGGACATCAAAATCTGATTGAAGCACACACACACACACACACACACACACTCCTGAATTTCTGCTGATTCAGGTGATGGTGGTTTGATCTGCTGGGGTGCAGGCTGAGTGTAAAAATGGCTAATCAAGAGTGAAACCAGCCAAAAACGACCCCACACACACATTCCTGGGGGTCGAAAACGTGGGGTAACATGTGTGCTAAACATCCCTCAGGGCTGTGTGAGTGCGAATGAGCATCGTGCTGTGCGTGCTGTAAATTGAGGATGCCATCGACACACAAACACACAAGCCAAACGACGCGAAACCGACCCTTTGTGTTGTGCAGAGCAAATTCACGCTCAAAGACTAATCACCAGCTTTATAACATGATACAGAATACAGAACAGTATGAGGTATGAGCACACTTGCTACCAAAAACGGAGGCCTCCATGAAATTGTTCAAACAGCGAGCATCCAACCAGCAAGTATAAATCAGGCCTCCACAAGTTAGAGAATCAATTGTGAAAATGTGAATATAGACATAGTCTTCACAGCAGACGCACACCAAGAGACACACTCTTCAAAACAGACGCCACACCCAAAACAGGCGCACACCACTCACAGTTCGTGCAGCTGCCCCAGTTGCGAAGCCACGGCAACAACAGCGCTCTCATCTGGAAGGACAAGGCCTATGACGGACCCAGGGGTCGGCAGCTTTTGCGCGACGGGTCCTTTACAGATATGGAACTGGGCAGGAGTGGCACAGGTAGGTAGTGTTAGGACTGTTGGGGAGTGGTTTGTTCGTGGGAAAACAAGTCGCAAGCTTTGTGGGAAGAGGGTGCAGAAGTCAGCAGCATAATAAGGAGCTACTTAAGTAAACCTCAAAGCGAGAGGCATTGCCAGGCACGCAGTCTCTTTAAAGTTCACAACTTGGGCACTGGCAGTCCTTTTGGGCCAGGGCAGTAGAGTGACTAACAATTGCCAATAAAAAGGCTTGGTTTGGAGGCCTTGCCAGGCACGCGGCGATTCTAGGATGGCAGGTTGAGTTAAGGGTTAGGGTTTAGAGGAAGGGTGAACAGGCTGCAGGTTGGGTTTAAACCTTTGAAATCACGCGTTCATGTCCTCTGCGCTGCAAGAGGAAGTACCGAGGATGAAATAATTCTGATTGAAAATGGATTTCAGGGCATTAGCAACAGCCACATGGTGTTATATGTCTCCTCAGCAGCACAGCGCTTGGGAAGTGGGGATGTGGTCAAACCTTTTGGGCGGTTTTGCCTCTTTCATACCAAGGTGACAGGCGACGTCCTCTAAGTCCTCCTCTGAGTCATTTGTCATATCTAAAAGAGTGTATGTATACCCTTTTTTTGTGCTTCTGTGGATTGTTGAACGAGCATCCGGACTTTTGACAGTGATATTCTCCCGAAGGTTCTCCCCCAAAACAGACATGCCTTTTGTAGATGCATTCAGTATCCGTTCCGACACAAATCAGCTGCAGCCTCTAGAAAGGTCCGAATTACCTGCTGCTTGCCAATGTTGAACCACAGCACGTTCATCCCCCCTCTTTGGGCTCCAATTCTGCTCGGATCCAGTGTGAGTCCTGTAGATCCAACGTATGCCCTAGCTTGTCAGTTTTGAGAATTTACTTCCACTATGCTCTCTCAGAAATAGATAAGAAACATGTTTTGTTGTCATTACGGGCAGCAATCAGGAGAATGGTCATGATGTAATAAGCCCAGTTTCCGCTGAACAAAGTAATTATTATGGTACCATCAAGAGGTCAATAGGGCGTAGCTTGCTCTGACGCCTCTAAATGTGCTTCAAACAGTCCCTAGATTTTTACGCTGCACACAGTGGTGGCCGATCTAAGCACTGGAAAAGAACATGAGCGCCACGTACCTAATCCCTCTGAAAAGAAAAGCCTTGCCATTTCCAGGTCTGGCACCTGAAGAAGTAGACAAGCTGATGATGGTGTGTGAGACAGAATATGGGCTCTAAGAAGTGAAACACAAGGTGCTGACCGAGCATTGCCGCTTTGGGCACACCTTTAGAGAGGCATTCTATTGGCTAATCGCAAGGTTTAATACTTGAACGCTAATCGCAAAAGCTGTGCTTCATTACAAACAGCGTACAGAGCATTCGCCTTACTTCCAGGTTGAGGTGCTCAAAAGAAATTATGTTTCCGATGTCTTCTGTTGTGTTGTCTTCCTGGACGTGTATGTTTGTGTGTGTATATGTTTGTGTGTGTGCATGTGTTAGTGTATGTGCTGTGTGTCTTTTTACAAGCATTTGTGTATAATGTGTATGCATGTGTGTGTGTGTGTGTGTGTGTGCGCATGCATACCTCTGGATTTAAAGGGGCTGGGACAGGGTCATCCTTAGATCTTCTTGCCATATTGCGTGTCAAAGCTTGTGCAGCTTGCCCTGGTTTAACGTGCGTGTGTTGTGTGTGTGTGTGTGTGTGTGTGTGTGTGTGTGTGTGTGTGTGTATGTGTGTGTGTGTGTGTGTGTGCGCATGTGCGTGTGAGTGTGTGTGTGCGTGTGCGTGTGCGTGCGTGTGTGCGTGTGTGCGTGCGCGTGCGTGTGCGTGTGCGTGTGCGTGTGCGTGTGCGTGTGCGTGTGCGTGTGTGTGTGCGTGTGTGTGTGTATGTGTGTGTGTGTGTGTGTGTTGGTTGGTGATTCACACCTTCCTGTCTTCGCAAAAGTTTGTTTAAAACCTGGCTTTTTTTATGCAGAAATCTTCTGCTGCTTCCTGCTGCTTGTTTCCCGAGCAGGCTCTTGTTCAACAGCATCACTTTTGTTTAATATCCGTGTATTACAAAGCAATATACCTAATTTTGCAAGCCTTAATTAAAACATTTGTTTAGGTGGGTCTGGGTTTTCTAATTAGAAAATGCTCAGGTGCTTGAAACCCCAGGTGCGCACAAACGGAGCTTCCAAACAGGAGCTTGCCCAGGAAGCCTGCGCACATACGTCTGCCCTCAAACCTACCTCCTTGGCTTTCTCTTTCTCTGGCGGAGGCTTCCTTCTGCCGTATTTTGTGGTGAGTATATTGCTGTGTGTGTTTTGTCTGCTTCTCTCTGGCTCTCAAAACTGCACGAGTATACCAGAGGTGGTCGACGGAGGACTGAAAAGGGGGTGTTTTTGAAATGTTTTCAGAGCATGCGCACCCCAGCTGGCAGTTTTTAAGCCAAGTACCCAGGACTGGTAGCTGCTGAGAACACCTGAGCTTGAAAACTGCCAATAGGGGTGCACATACCTAGTTGCCCGCGCCCACTTTACCCAGGGCCACTTTTCACCACTTTTCACCACCTACTGCCCCGATTTGTGCCATTTTTACATCAATCGTCTGCATTTTGTAAAAGAATACCATTGCAACAAATTGGGGCAAAACGGAGCAGTACTTGGTGAGATACCCCATTTTGGCACATTTCCCTGAGAAAAAATCAGGAAAAGGGGTGCCAAAAAGATACATCCCAAGTTCCACCAAATCCGGTTTTCAGCATCCCAAACGATTCCTCATCATTAAAGAAGTACTCCTGTCGTGTTTTGAGACGAAAAGAGGCCCTGGGTAGAGCGTGGTGGCCCAATACGTAAATATTCAGTGCCAAAATATGAATTGATATTCTGCCCAGACCACACTGGGGGGGTCCGTTTGGCCCCAAACTTTGTGAACCATCTAGCTATGTTATTTAATTATGGTGTGCATCAAAAAGTCACATTTCCAGACCTTAACTCCGTTGACCCCCTCTGCAAAACTACACGAGTATATGCGCACGCACCTTTACAGGGTGTGGTGGACGTCTTAAAAAACCTTGGACTCCTTTTGCCTGGCGTCAGTCAACTAGCAGGGAGCAGTGCGGGAAGTTTGATAGCAGGTATGCTGAATTTCTTGTAAAGCCAATACGACAGATCAACGAGCGTCAAACTTGGGCAAAGTTTTTTATGCAGATGTAAAAATTTCTATCCAACGCATGTCTCAGGTATAAAAACGGTTCAGGGGTTACAGAATTATGGTGACTTAAAAGTTAAATAGGACTGTTTGGCTTGCAAAGGGGTGGGCCGTTCATGGGGACAGCCAAATATAGCTCTTTTCACCAATTGTTGAAGCAACTGGTCAGACGTGTGCAATGGGGGCAGGGATGTTAATTATTATGGCTGCAGTGACTACTTGTCAACATGACTTGCTCCTATATTGGTATTATGGTACCGCATCTATCGAGAGGCCGAGTATCCCTAGTTTCCTCGCAAGCTGTAGGCTTGAAGAAATGCTTTACATGATGCTTAAAGTACAGCTCTTGCTAACCGTTCTTACATGAGCTCCTCCCCTATTTTCCCATCACAGTTGGCGTCAGTTGCAACCTTGATAACCAGCAGTTGCTGGATTCGCTAACGAAGGCAGCTAAGGATTGTGAGTGGTTTTCGGGCACACACACACCCACATACACTAACACACATGCACGCGCACGCACGCTCGCACACACACGCACACGCACGCTCACACACACGCACACACACGCAAGCACATCCATACACACTCGCACATACACGCACACACACGCAAGCACATCCATACACACTCGCACACACATGCACACACGCACACACATTTGCACTTGAATTGTATTGACTGTGATATTTACCATTACAAACATTTGCAGTTGATTCGTATTGACTGTGATATTTACCATTACACGACGCTTTAATTAAGAAAATCGTGGGAGGTATGCTAAGCTGCAGATAAAAAATTTTGACTTGGGGCTTGGGTACATGCACCTTGTAGCCAAATTGATTTGCAGAGGAGATGGCCAGCAAACGCAAAAGGAACCAGCATGAGTTCCCTCACATAGGCTGTGCTTAACTTTGAACACCAGCTAAAATGCGACATTCATGGAGTTCAGTACCTCCAAAAATCTGTTGTTCACACATTCACCTGAAATCAGGTGAGCAAGGCGTAAAGGGGCGGCTCTCTGCAGCGCTTAGGTAGGCGGAGTTACGATGAATTGCCTGGTTTTGATAGGCTGTATTTCTCTCAATGCCACAACTAAATTTCTTGTGTGTTCAATGGTCAATTGTTGACCCAACCTTGTCGTTGATTGCAGACAGCACCAGCAGAACAACACGTTGCACGCGCACACTCCCACACACCGTGTAACAACCTTGACCCTCCTGCTCACGCAACAGGAGGCAGCTTGAGCTGGTGCTACCGCCAGATGCGCATTTGAAATGCAATGGCATTGCTCATGTTGGCGTCACAAGAGTCGGCACTGCTCCAATCCTTAAGAGCAAGGTATGGCCCTCTCCTTTCGGACTTTGCACACCTGCTAGCAGGAGACGTTGGTGGCATGTCTTTGGGCTCCAAAGTCTGCCTCAAAAGGTTGATTGCTGCCTGTCTGTCTGTTGTGAATTCTTCAAAGCAGATTATAAAAAGTTTGAGTTGTTGGTCCAGTTGTAGGGTGGCACAAATCTTTGTCTAGGCCCGGTCCCTGCCCTACCTTGTTAACGACCTGTCTAATTACTTTGCGCAGATCATATCTCAATTCAGTGATCGCAACGACCTCATTCAAGCACTCCTGGCGTCTTGCCACATCCCTGTTTTATCCGATGGCAACATGATGACCAAATTCAGGGGCAAAAGGTAAGCCTTACATGTCCGTCCCTCAAATAAAGTGCATCTGATCGCAAAAGGACCCCGCCCCTCGAGCATCTAACATACCGTACATAAATTATATCACCGCCCCTAATTATTGTTTTTGGTGGGGGACAGACAGCTTGTGAAACGGTTGTAATTTGTATATTTATTTCTAGGGGAAGCGGTTCAGGTTTCTAGGGGGACGGCAGTGAACAATATTTATAGCAGTGAAGTATCATTATATCATTATATGGGCTGAGGTGCCCAAAGGGCGGCCACTACCAGCAAGTAGATGATGAGAGGGAGGAGTTGTTAGGTGAAGGTGTGGATGCTGTGCAAGCACAGGCTGCAGTGTTGGCATTTGTGCGGCAAATTAAGGCATCTGAAAGGCTGACAGAGGAGCAGGTGTTGCAATCAGTGAGCAAGATCAGGTCCAGCACTTGAGCAGCTCGCGCCCAAGCAAGCACAAGCAAGGCGTGCAGCAGCAGCAGTAGCAGCAGCAGCAGCAGTGATAGCAACAGCGTAAGTGACAGTAGCAGTGATTGCATAGAGGGTGGAGCAGCTGTGGAGAAGGGTGGCAGACGCGCAGTGGGGCTTGATTTAGTATAGAGGAATGTGGATATGAATTTTGCGGCCCTGAACTTCGATCATTTTATTCTTCTAGGCTTCCATTTCCTCCTTAAGTTGATGGGAGGTGAAGGTGGCCACGAGCACACACAACCCTCCAGGGCTCCCAAATCCCCTTTGTGGGGGGTTGGTCGTTGAATTTTTGCTGTAAATGCAATCATCCTGGGGGGGGGGTGCAGTTTCTTTCCGTAAAATAATTTTTTTTCGGGGGATGGTGGTGAGTATATGTTAGTACGGTACACAATATTGGCAGCTGTCTGCCTGTCTGCCTGCAGTCTTCCTCCGCTTCTGTGCAATGATGCACTCCCACACTCTTTTAATCCTGTTTATTTCCTCCTATGAACAAAGCAAAATTCTGCCATCTCTGGCATCTCAGCAGAAATGAAGACGTCTACACACCTGGTGGGTAATGATCCTCTTCCTAACTACTACACAGCAATACTCAAGCTTGTGTTTGAGACCTTCAAAATGAAGACAACTTTTAAGTAACCATCGGGTGGAATAGAGCAATTCAATGTGAGAAAGCAGCCTGGTGGCATGCTTGCTAATGCAGTCAGCATTATCAGCAGAAGCCCAGAAGCACTCAGAAAAAGTGAGGATGCATGGGGGCAGGGCACAGTGATATGTTTTAAAGCGCAGGTCTCCACTTTGCCGGGCTTCACAAAAGCTAATACCGTGCAAAATATTTCTTTTGGCTATATTTCAAACCTTCCAAAGAGTAGGCCCTGTGTTACTGGAATCACAATGCGATATACCTAGTTGAATGCTACATTTTAGCTGCACTTTGGTAACTTTTTTGCCGTAAACCATATGATTACATTTATTTCAGGAAAATCATTCCTCTTTGGAATATCAAGGCTACCCTGCTGCTCGAAATGTATGGCATCAGGTTTATTGCCGTAATGTGCTGCTGCAAATTCACATGTCACAGTGTAATGGACGGGGGATTGACCGCCTTAATACCCATGCCACAGCTATCCCCAGAGCAGCGATTCATCAAGGTGGGTTGCATGAATTGATGGGTTGCATGAATTATCAAGGTGGGTTGCATGAATTATCAAGGTGGGCTGCATGAATTGATGGGTTGTATGAATTATTAAGGTGGGTTGCATGAATTATCAAGGTGGGTTGCATGGATTGATGGGTTGCATGAATTATTAAGGCGGGTTGCATGAATTGATGGGTTGCATGAATTATCAAGGTGGGTTGCACGTAGCCATACAGCTCTCCAGAGGGGGCTGATAAGGGCCCAATGCAGGCACATTTCAATATTCACTTCATATCTGCTTCAGCTTGTATGCCGGCAGTTTGCTGGGCCTTCCTTTCTTATCGTGTAAAGCTTGTTTTTTAAGATAAATTAATGGAAATAAGATTGTGCTTTTCAACCATAACTGTGTTACTGCAAAATTAGGTGGAACATCTCATGATTGGGCTAATACGAAGAGCAACTCCCCTTGGACGAGAAAAACGTATAAGCTAAAAGCCATCATTAACCCTCCCTAAATGCCCTCTTTATATTCATAAGAAAGTGGAATTGTCTAATTGCTTCTTTGAGGAAAATCCGTTCTGAAATGCTAAAAATTCCTGCCAGGAATCCTGATGCTCACAAAGGCTTTACAGCTGGCCCTCTTGGCCGCATACAACTCGCTCACTAAAAGGTCAAGGAAAAAAGAGCATATTTGCCAGGAAATTCTCCCAGTCAGTCCCCTTTTTTCTCTTGACAAAAGGCTGTTGCTCAAGTATCTCCTCGAAATCCCTCCCTTTCTTCCCCTGCTCCTGCGCCTGCTGCCCCTCTTTTACCCCCATGACATAACCAGTAAATCCCTTGATGCTTACAGGTTTCGTGTCTGACCAAACCCATTGTGAACAGGATCCCGCTTTTGAATCGCAAAGCCGCTTTGCTTGGCCTCGACGATGGGATCTTGCCTGGCGTTTTTGAAGCGTGGCCTCATTCAATGGACGACACTTTCAAGTGCGTGCCAATTTTCTTTGTCTAGCCTGTTGCATGATGTCACCGCCTTACAGGTACAATAGTGGGACTTATAATTATAATAAAGCAAAGACTCTGTGTAGGTGTTCTTTTGTAATGCATACCTATGTTCCTAAACCATTTATTTGGTGGCCTTTCATTTGTAGTGCTTATTCCTTGTTTGCAGTGAATGAAATCAGCTTCATGTGCATAAGGAGCTAGCTTACTATGTTAGACAGAAACCAGACACATCTTAGGAAATCGGTAGCTTCATCTTTGCCCCAAGTTCTTCAAAACGAGAGTTGTTGCTTGTGTAATGCATAATGCATCTCTTGACTGCACAGAGGGCTGGTGCATCGTTTTGTCAGGCCTGCCTTCTATGCTTGTGTAAGTTCAGCAAGCATAAACTAGTTCTTTTCTCATCGCCCAGGTTTGCTTTGAGTCCTGGGCCTGCTCCGTTTTTGGAAGGCTTGTTTGAAGCAGGGAAGAGGGATGCTCAGGTAAGGGGTCACAATCATTATATGCGTCAAAAGGTTTAATTCTGGAAAAAACACTTTAGTGAATGCAAGAGCAAATTTACGTGATGTTTTTGTAATTTGGTTAGCACGACACCAGTGCAGCTGCAACACGGGGTTAGGCTGGATGATTGAAACTCGTTTCAGCCACAGGTGTTGGAAACGGTCCATTGCTGAAATCACTGCGCTTTCGCTTCTAGCTGCTGGTGGAAGATATGGAATAGAAAAGAATCAGACAAATATTTTAATATTAACGTGCTTACTCTGACTAGGCTTCCAACAGCTTTAAGCTCTTAAGCTTTTGAGTTTACAAATAAGCTTTTGAGTCTACAAATGCTGACTTTCCATCTCGTTCTTTCCCGCTGATATCATTTTCAGGCGTGGTTTGCTGCATCTGGCCTTCAAGCTGGCTCGATCAAAAGGCCACTGCCTTCAGTTGGTTTGGGACCAGAGCCAGGGCCTACATGTAAGTCTGTTTGAATGCCAAGCATTTGCAGCTTGTGTCTGTCTTGTTTATTTCAGGCTCAAGTCTGGGGCAAACAAACAATAAGTAACGTCAATGGTTAGCAAAAAACAAAATGACGATGATGACATTGATCTGACACGTCCTTTGCAGCAGCCAATGGTGAGCAAGATGCTGCGGAAATCCTCGCTAGGCACGCAAGCTTAGCAATCAGAGCAGCAGAATCCAAGACACCGATTTCGTGAGTGAGAATAGATCTATCGTGTATTTCTGTCTGCTACGACCATGATACTTGGACTGTGATCTGCTCCATGGCAATTCGCTTTCTGGTGTTGTACTTCTGCTCGTATAGCTGTCCAGGAAAGCAATTAAACATGTTGTCGCTCCCCATCACGCTTGTCCCCGTACCACTTTGTATGTATAGCTTTGTTCTATATGACTCCTTGCTTAATCTCTGTTGTTCAGTGTGCTCACTTGTGTGTACAACATAATTTGTATCCAGCTGTCCGTTAACATGTGTGTTTTTGTGGCTGGGCCCCACCTGCGTTGGTGTGGCTTGTATCTCATTTGATTTTACCGATCATTCAAGTATCTTTTTGCAGCTTATGTCTTTTAAGCAATGCTTTTGTGTCTATCTTGTTTTTAAAACTGGCTATAATATCGCCACCCGGCAGGGGTTCCTATTCTTGCCATTTCTTTTTTTGAGCTGTTCCTTGTTTGTGCGCCTCGGTGAAAGTTTGCAACGTTCAACCCATTACAATGAAATTTTCTAAATTATGCCAAAAGTGTTTACGCCATGACGTTTAAGCACGTGGTCAATTGTATTCATTCTTGGTTATTTCAATGAAATTACCAGAGGGGGCTAACTGAGGCCCAAAATGGGCAAGTTTTTATATGCTCTTTGGCTTAAACGCCCCCAAATTGGCAAGCTCCTAGTTCTTCATAATATGAGCTGTATATAGATGTAAAATTTGGAGCCTTCCAATTTGGGGGCGTGCGCTTAGTTTGCTGTGGCGTGCAGGCCATTTGTTATACACGAGTTCTTTATATCAGATCACCCACTGCACCGATCTGGAATATTTTTAATGGTATAAAATCCTTATAAGAAAGGAATATCATTGCAACAAAAATGAAAGAAAACGGCTGAGTGGTTGGTGTTTTATGAGGATTTGAACCGTTTTCCCATAGAAATCACCGCATTAGGGTTCAACTGCACCTTGCGTTACGCGTTTACATGCACCATGTGTGCTTAATCCAGTCTATCTCAGCACGCAAAGCGACCCACATAGTACTGGGCACACGCTCGGGTAGATCTCAATACCAGCTACACTTTGGTACTAAAGGGTTCCCACACAGGTTCCCATGCAAGAGTTCATTTGCGATTTGCGTTTCAGACATTTGAAGGTATGGAGGGAAGCTGATTTTTCATGTCCTCGCGCAGTAAACAAGAAAGCAGTCACGTATCACAAGTGGTGTGGGAGTTCTGAGAGTGGTCCTAGAGGTTCTCCATTTTCAATGGCTACAATGGTTACAATGGGGGGTGACCTTCAGCCAGGTAGTTTGGCTGATCGGCTGCTGATTGGTCTCGGCCAGCCACCAATAAATCCATAAGCTCAGAAAGAAAACGAAAAAGTCTATTGTTCTGCTGAGAAAGGAAATCATGAACAAGCTGGTTGTTGACCTGTTGCAGCAAAAAGGGTTGGGCTGCTGAAAAGTCCTCAAAAAAAGATGAAAACAGAAAGGAAAAGTGTTTCCTCAGCTCACAAACTCGATGGTCTTGGCAAATTTAAAGAGCATGCACCTCGTTCTGAACATGTTCATCTTCCCCACTTTCTATCCCCTCCTACTTGTACAAGGATCTGGACAAACATGTGTTGAGGAAGTTCAGCAGGTTCAGATTGCGTGCACACCATTTGAGAGTGGAGTCTTGCAAATGGCATGGCGGTTCTAGCATTTGTGATAAATGTGAGTGTGGAGAAGTTCAAGATGAGAAGCATGTGCTTTTCTTCTGCAAGTGTGCTGAAGTGTGCGAGCTGCGCATGAGATACAGAGACCTCTTTGAAGGAATGTTTAGACTCTGCGTGTGTTTGCTCCTTCGAGCTCTGAATTCATTCCTTTCTTAATTTGTCATCACAGTATCACTGATTTTGAGATCAATGCATTCCTGAATCAAGACTCATACAGACTCCTCAAGTTAGTGTCAGATTTAGTTTCAATTCTCGACACTGGTTGATTTCGTTTCACCAGCCAATTGCCATCAGCCAGAGACTCGGGCTGTAGGCCATCCTTGTAACCCCCTTGTAACCCCCTTTGGTACTAAAATGGTGTCGATCGGATGAAGTGGCTGTGAGTGGCTGCCTTCTGAACGCAAAAATGCGCATTTTCAGGCATTTCTTCAGTTAGCCCCTTCTGTGAAATTACAAAAAAAACCTGCAAAAGGTTTGTCAGGCAGAAAAGGCAACCTTGAACAGATATATTAATTAACATGATGCTCCTGCTAATCAGCAGCAGCAACCTTTGCAAAATGATTGTTTTGAGGTTTACCTCGTTCTCATAGGTTGAGCAGCCATTCCAGGTTGAATGCCTTTGTAATCCAAACTAAACTAAACTTTGCAAAATGATTGCAATATTTAGGGGGTGACCTTCAGCCAATTTGTTTGCCTGATCGGCCGCTGACTGGTCTCGGCCAGCCACAAATAAATCCACAAGTTCAGACATAAAGTGGGAAAGGTTTAGTGTTCTACTGAGAAAAGAAATCGGTTGTTGACTGTTGCATCAAAAAGGGCTTGGTTGCTGAAAAGTCCTCAACAAAAAATGTAAACAAAAAATTGATGAAGAAATGTTTCCTCAGCTCAAAAACCTGATGGTCTTGGCAAAGTAAAAGAGTGTGCACCTCGTTTTGGACATGTTTTTCATCAGCAGGGCACTGGTCGCATGCGCAAGAACCTCCTTAAGCCACGCTGCTGCCTCCGTTGTCAAAGTATGCGCGCCCAAGCGGGGCCTGACACTGTGTATATTATGTTTGGATAGATACCGTAGTACGATAGTGGGCAGACGTTAATTACTAAAAGGGATGGAAACCAAGATTGATACGTGGCCATTTTGTTGTTGTGCATATTTGGGGTCCACCGACTCAGCATCTCTCCAAACACCTCTCATCCTGCTAAAAACCTGCAGTAAATTCTCAGAGGGGGGACACTGGGCAAAAGCCCAAACAATCTCCTTTTTGCATAAAAGGTGCAACTACTCACACGTCACTTCATCAAATTGGACCCAACCTAGCTTCAAACAGATGCTGACTTTAAGAGCTACCCGAGCATGTGCTCAGATTTAGATAAGTCGCCATGCGTACAAAATGACAGGACTAAAAGCACACGTCGTGCACCTGTACCCTAGATGGGTGCTTTCCAGGGGAGATGGCACATTAATTTGCATATCTCGCCAACCACTTAGTCTTTTTGCCCCATTTCTCTTGCAATAAATCTCATTTTTTTATAAGGACTCCAAATCACCAAACATCACTCAGTTTGGTGCGCTGGCTGGTCAGATACAGCATATGGCTGCTCAAAAAGCAGGGTTCACGCCGCGGCTGCTGAGGCAGGTGGCCCTAACTGGCAGGTTTCAAGCTCAGCTGCATTGGAATCTACATATTAGAGCTGAGCTTGAAACTTATCAGGTGGCCCTGGGAGCATGCAAAAAACGTACCATTTTTGGCTATAGTGTCCCCCCTCTGGTAATTTCTTGAATAGCTCGTACATATGTCTCACACCCACGCAGTACTTAAAAGCGCAAATTAATTGAGCTGTCCAGCAGGTACCTGGACGAGGCTGTAAATGGAGATCAGCCTGGACCACCCTTCGCAAAGTAATACTGTCGGTATTAATCATTCATTCAAACTGTGATATTTGTACCCCACATTTGGATACCAGCAGGGTTAGCAAACCGCAAAGAAGTGTGTGGTATGTCAGCTGCTGCCAAAGCAAGGTGTTCACGTACAAACGTACACACCCTAATAGGCAGAGGCAAGGAAAAGATGGGATGCATGTTCAGCAGACTCACTAAGCCATGTTCTAGATCCTGTAAAAATTCATGCCCAAATACCTGAAAGGGTTTCTGTGAACAAGGGTGGCACCAATATTGAAAGCAGGGACAATTTCGCCCGCGTAAGTAAAGTGCACAGCCGCAGACTTCTTAGCAGTATTGACAGTCAGATTTTTATTTCTGGCGTACACAGCCAGCCAGCCTACTGAGCATGGCTTGCATAGCACTGAGTTAATTAGTCAGCAATGACAATTCACATCATACAGCATGTGTAAGACTTGGCTGCACAACTTTTGCAAAAGACACGAAGAGAGACATTTCTAGGCGCCAGCACCTCAGTGCTCCTTTCCTTAATCATGCTGGATGTGCTAACACCACCATTGTAGCCTCTCCTTTTCTGCAAAATTGATTGTTTTTAAGATCAGTAAAGTCAGATCAAGTCACTGTCACAGAAAAGTACTAGACTCAACACATCAACTAGGAAATGATAATGATTTAAGCCAAGGTCGAGCGGGTCTCTCTTGAGCAAAGGCCGGGAAGCAACTGCACTTCTAAATGCTGGCAATTCTCCTTATCTCTTTTTGTCTACTGCTTCTCAAATCCAACTTGCTTTAAAGCACTGACATATACTATACCACACACACTTGAGTCGGCTGCCGCGCCTCTCCTCCCCAGGGCTGGGAAGTTTACTCAGCCATCTGGCTGAGCATTGAGTAGATTACTCAGCTATTTGACCGCAAATCAAAACCAGAGAATGCTATCTTCAATAAACTGTCTTATTGAACGAGACAAGACAACCTCAACTGAAAAATCAACTCCCACCAATTGGGCGTGACAGCAAACAAAGGCATGCAAAACTGCCAAGGTCTGTTTTGTATACATGATATCAAATTCAGCATGAACCTTCTATGAGAAATCATTAGGGTTGGCCAGAACCATACATTTACAGGTATATACGGTGTACATACGGTACCAAACATACAGTCATTTACGGTGTATATACTATACGGTTTTGGCCAACCCTAGAAATCATAGAATTTCAAAAAGCGCACACACAAGCCAAACCACGCATAATGTTCCAGCGACACCATGACCCAGGGTTCCAGAAGGTCAATCCCTATTATAATGACTGTAACCTTATCGATCCAGTGACACCATTTTAAAGAAAGAGAAACTTAGCAGGCTGTACACCAGTAGTACTGTCCACAATTACACCACGATGAGTTCAAACCATTCTTTCTAGTGTTGACCAGCCTGGATGTACATAAAATGGACGGACAAAGAATCCTTGATGCCAATGCTGGATTACACACTTTATAGTCTAAAATTGTGACCTCTTCTTTTATATTCTTGCATTAAATTTAATGTGAGTGGCACCATACAACCGTTTATGTGCCGCTGCTGCCTCTACTGCTGCTGCTGTTACAATTGCAGCAAATCCTGGTCCTCGACAACGCTGGCTTGCTGCTGCTGCTGCTGCTGCTCTCTCTGCCCTATAATTGACTGCAGCCTTGCGACCTCCTCGTTCTTTGCAATTAACTCTTGGTAGTGCGTTTGAAAGACAACTGGGAGCAAGGGTGGGTATTGAATATGACTCTTTTAAAGTAAGTCATTCTGGGGAGACTGGTCAGGTATGCATAGAGAAATAGAGATGAATATGCGTAAAGAAGTTGCTGAGCACCTGTTGGTCAGCCACAGGTACTGCAGTTCTGCTGCAGTTCTTCTCATGGTGAAAAGGCGCAGACAGAAAAAGGACAAGGATGCAGGCAAATTAATCGGGTAAATACAGGATGGCTGTCGTAGACCAGATGATTTGTCGCAAGCTTTAAATGATGGAGATACGAGATACTTAATGCCCAGGACTCAGTCATGGGTGTCCCACAAGGATTGTAACGCCAAGAAGCACTTGAATCGTCATAATATTAGTGGGGTGAGAGGCCGTTGCAAATTCAACATATTTTGTACAATGTTTATCTTATAACTTATTAAGCCTACGTGATGCAGATAGCGTAAGAATATACAATGGCAACATAAAAATTAGCACAAAAGCCGTGGGTCTGCATTAGCTTGCAAGTGCCATTACCTGCGTTGTTTGCCAGCTCTTGTTGGTTATCAGCTACCTGAAGGGCGTGCACCAAAAGACCAGTGTTTTTATGTAAACCGTAAACCTAAGCCTAATAGATATGCTCATGCAGAAACGCTCTCGTTGTGTCCATTGCCCTTGGAAATTAAAAAGCTCCAATCGCCGGCAAATTTAGGTTATTGAGAGGCAACTGACCTGGCTCTCCATTTCTTTGATGGATGTATGGGCAGCAGAGAGCGCGGCATCTTTAGCTAGAACCTGCAGCCAATGTGAGCGTAAATGGCAGTCCCAATTCACTGCGCAATACAAACATCGCTCAGAATTGGCACTGAGCATTTTGCGTGCTAATGTAAATGCTGCAGGCTTTGCTAGACGGGAACCACCAAGATCAGAAGCAACGGTAAGGCAGCAAGGCACAAAGTGCTCGAGGTATGATCAAATGCTTCAGCTTCAACCCTCTTGTTAACATAGGCTGTACAAATACCTCGGAACACATGTTCACACACGCGCACACATGCACACACATACACACACCTCTGCTCTCATAGCCTCCACCTCCAGCCCCATATTGTGCACCCGGCGCTGTACTGCCTGCGAGCGTTAAAGTTGCAGGAATTGATGTACCCAAATCTTATCTTGTATTGCATATATGCATGAGACAGGAGTGTATGTATGTGTGTGTATATCTTCGTGCATGTGTGTGTGTGCGTGTGTGTGTGTGTGTGTGCGCGCGGGCTTGACGTGGATGAGTGCACTTTTGCAAATCATTGCTTACCTTTACTTTGTCCTGTAGCGCTGCAATGTTCGCGCTGCCAAGATAAGCGTCTTCGTCAAGGTAAACAGCGCCATGCACATGTCGTTTCAACGCCTGTCAGGAAAGAAGTGGAAGGTGCTCAGCAAGTCATTGTGCACACGCATATATTTCAATTCAGAATGGATCAACCTAGAATTTGCACACCTCACACAAGCCATTCATATGTTGTATGTTGGCTTGTGCAGCAGGGTAATCTACTGGCTGTTGTTGGCTTGGTTGGAGAGGTAGCATGTTGATGGACATCTGAGCCCCTGCCATGCGCATTTGTGGTGTGTGTGTGTGTGTGTGTGTGTGTGTGTGTGTGTGTGTGTGTGTGTGTGTGTGTGTGTGTGTGTGTGTGTGTGTGTGTGTGTGTGTGTGTGTGTGTGTGTGTGT
>Ga0307963_1000788_pt1 | contig 22607 bp, 21 predicted proteins | sample OrgLakmetagen594_FD_201829 | JGI IMG/M metagenome (GOLD analysis project Ga0307963, IMG submission 201829) | Saline water microbial communities from Organic Lake, Antarctica - #594 | ecosystem: Environmental > Aquatic > Non-marine Saline and Alkaline > Saline | place: Antarctica: Organic Lake... | reverse complement strand
GTGCACTTTGGGGGGGGGGGGTCACTTGGTCGAGAAAGTAAGTTACACAAGAGGTGTGAATGCAGGCACTGATGCAGGTGTGGTTGCATCGAGTCTTGATCGAGGAAGGGGTGACTTTAGATATATCTCTGTCAGGCCGTAGCATGAAGCATTCCCTACAGGCTGTGGTCTCAAGCACTACCGACTGTGGCTTCAAGCATCATTTTGCCACCTCTTTGAAGGATCCTGGCTTCATGACCACGGGCTTTGGGGCAGTCCATCTCTTTTTTACTCGCCGAGCTTCGAAAAAGCCCGCCACTCAAGGCAAAACGACGACATGGCTGCTGATCTACGCACTTAACAGAGAGTCCTCTGCTCACAATGCTGGGCGTCGTAGGATTCCACTCAAAATTGAATATGTTCAGTATTCACATCGACAGAAAAGTAGGGTCAGAGCGATTGGCACCGTGGCTCCTGACCTGTGCTCTTAAATTCACAGAACTCCCTCCTGCTCACAGTTCACAGTGCTGGAACTTTAAGGGTTTCACTCCATTCTTGCAGTCAATCATCTATTGTTCTCGTCAGAGGGGGAAAACACACTTAGGAAGACACAAATCCTGCTCTGTGCTCCCAGGATAACTTCCCGCTCACGGTGCTGGGCTTTGTGGACTACAACCCTGCGGGTGTCATCATCCTGCGGACGTACAAATTTGGCAGCCAGCGCTCAGGCTTGGAAAGTCCTAGGTGAGCTGCGCCGAGTCTGTGAGTAGTGGCAGGTTGCGGGATCGACAAGGTAAGGAGAACCGATGAAAAGCCAGTGGAAACGTCGTCTGCACTGATCGAAATCAGCATGCATGGGGATCAAGGAGCAACTAGCTGGTGCGTGCTCACACTAGTTAGGGCCCTGCACAATCCATATAATACGTTTCATGGGTTTTCATTTACTAGTATTGGAGGGAGCTCTCTTTTTTTGCGCACATGCTTACTGTTTACAAAGGGTTAGATATCAAGTAAAACCAGCCAGGCTCGCGCCTGTGCCCCACAATCAGACTAAGGCCCTTTAGGGGGATATTGTTACCAATGAGAGCAGCCGTGGATGCACTAGTTTCTATTTTTTGAAGCCTTTGGTCCACCTATATGCTCAGTGGGGCACTAGCTAAAATAAGGACTGGCAGTTTTTAGCGAAGATGATCGCAACTCCTCTTCGTGGCTATTTGGTGCTCGGTACCCCAAATTGGCTCCCTCTACCTTATTTGGTGCGGGAGTGGTGGTATTGCCACGTATTTTATTAGAGCCTTTTCAAACAGTCATTCCGTGAAGCTTCCTGTTAAAATAATTGAACTGTTTAGACAGGACCTGTAGACACTTTCAGTTATACTCCTATATTTGCTTGCTTTCTTTCTCCTTTTTTACTTTTTATTCTTATCCTGGTCTCCTTTCAAAACGTGCCATTGTGCTTTCACATGCATCCCATTCCCAGTTTCTACATTTTGTCTTCAATCTTTTGCTCTGATGCTTGCTTGATGCTTGCTTAATGCTTGCGCAGGTACGCCATGCCCTCCTTGTGATAACTGGGGCTGCACTCCAGCTGGCTCGCATACGTGACTTGACTATGATTTTCACACTTGCTTGCGCAGGTACGCCATGCCCTCCTTGTGATAACTGGGGCTGCACTCCAGCTGGCTCGCACACGTGACTTGACTATGATTTTCACACTTGCTTGCGCAGGTACGCCATGCCCTCCTTGTGATAACTGGGGCTGCACTCCAGCTGGCTCGCATACGTGACTTGACTATGATTTTCACACTTGCTTGCGCAGGTACGCCATGCCCTCCTTGCAGTGGCTGGGGCTGCACTCCAGCTGGCTGGCAGATGTGACTGTGGAGCACCTGCAGCAGTTGACGCCACGAGATCGGTCTTTGCTACCCAACCTAAAGGCGTCATTTTCCACGGGTAAGAGGACCACTTGATCTGATTTTATGTCAGATGGGCTGACCATAACTGTATGTGCACGTTCATTATCAATGTGCATACATGCTTACCACTTGCCCTGCAATATGATTTTAAACCAGTTTTTTCGACTTTAATGCTTAAACGCCTCGTCCATACGAGCGTTTTGGAGGGAGCACCTCCAGCACCTGATGCGTGTGGTCGGTCCTTGCAACCCAACCTGAGGGCCTCATTTTCACACGCAAGAGGACCACTTGATCTGATTTTACGTCAGATTGGCTGACCATGACTGTATGTGCACGTTCATTATCAATGTGCATACATGTTTACCATTTGCCCTGCAATATGAATTTTAACCACCAAACAAAGGCCTCAGTTTTAAAAGGTCAGAGAGACAGCTTGTATTTTGAAATGGCCTGGCTAATATTATAACTTTATAACAATATGAACCGATCTTGTATACCTCGACACTATTTTTTTATTTGCTGTCTAGCCTGTAGACCTCATTCTTCACCAACATAAAGGGGGGATAAGAAAAAGAACAACAATGCATTACTTTGATCCTCGACCAGCGTGGATTAAAAAAGGTCATTTGTTCTGGGTTCTGCTCCAGAACTTAATGAATGTAGGGAACTAAAACATTGCACGGATTAGGTAAAGCACAAAGCTCAGTCTACTTTGACCAGTGAGAGGTGCGGATCCCCAAGCAACTACCTTCCTCACCTTAATCTGCCTGCGGTAAACTTCATGTTTTATCTGTGTTATTTTTTATTTTCCTTAGCAAGCATAAATCCCGACTCAGCCGTTTTATTATTCATTTGGTTGCCTTGCCCACGAGAAAGCGCTGTTTGATGACTTCTGTTAATTGCCGCATCCGTAAGAAAGTGCCATCAACGCACGCCATAGCAAGCAACTACACACATGCCAGTGATAAACATATGAGCCCATGTCAATAGTAACCCCTCTCTCTCCCCCCGAGGCTCACGCACAGAAAGCCAGCCAGTCGATGTGGAGCATTGGGAGCAGCTGGAGCAGTGGGTCGGGGAGCTCAACATCATGGATGAGCTGGGCTACAAAGCAGATATTGAAGCGGTGTATAGTGTGGGTGGGTATGTTGGCCTGAAAGAAATGGTAGTAAATGCCGTGCTGAGGGGCCAATACATTTAATAATTTGCCAGACATGTATTGGCTTCCTTTGTCGCTTTGCCTGTTTGGTGTGGGGAGTGTTTTTACCCGCCTGCAAAGAGGGAAAAGTACTTCTTTTTTAATTTAAAAAGTGTGGAGGAGATTTACGTACACAGAACCAAGGTGGCTCCTTCTCTTTGAATAAATGTGGGGAGTGGTTTTATACTGCCTGCGTAGTTCTTCTTATTCTTCAGGTACAATTACATTATCAAGCCCATCAAAGGCTTTGCCCCTCCTCTTCAAAGTTACATTGTCTGCAACTATGCGTCTACTTTGGTGAACCAACGTCTATACTTTTGATGTGTTTTTGCCTACTTCTTCTCGTGTCTTTAAAGTTAGCATTTTCCAGTTGCGTCACAGCCCTTTTTTTACCTGGTTTGTTTTTTGAGGTTTACCGTTCTCATAGGTTGAGCAGCCATTCCAGGTTGAATGCCTTTGTAATCCAAACTAAACTAAACTAATTGTCTGCAACAGGCGTGAACAATTCTACGCCAATTAAGGATCTTCAATTCATGCCGTCTCTGGCGGGCAACGCACTCTCTTTTTGGTCCATGTGCCCCATTTGTCTCTACCTTTGCTTTGTTTCTCTGTTCAACCGTGAAAGTCAGCACACCAAGCACTGTTCAGATTTAAAGCGACAGCCCAGTGGTAAGACATGAAGCATGTCTGATTTCTGTATGGAGCTGCACTGAAATTACATGAATTGGAATTAGGTCGAGGAAAAATAAGGTATAATATTTAAATCACCTAGATCGCACGATTGGTAATGGAACTTGTCTAGAGGTTGTAGTTCAGGCACAGATACCATAAAAATACATGACAAGCGTCCAGCACAACTGCATGGAAACAAAGGAAAACGACATAAGAAAAATACTCGCCACATTAATCGAGGGTAAGCCACTTCAGTACTGAGTATTTAAAGCAAATCTCCTTTGCTATAGCACACAGAGAAAAAAGAAAACTCCAAATTAGCAGTGCGTCACATAACAACATCCTAACCAAGCATTTGTAACTATCTCATTTGAATTCAATCATGCTGGTATGTCGCAGACACAAACTTTCTGTCTACCCTTTTGTCCACAGGTTTTTCAGAATAAGAACAATTCCTTTCACAGTTCTTGCACAATCCATACCCACATATCCCCTTATGCTTGGTAATGCAGGCAGTTCCTGATTAAAAAATGCATTAAGGTTCTGATCAGCTTTTTCCCAACGCCACATTTCAAAACGTGACGCTGATAGGGGTGCTTTGCAGCCAAATACTCTTCTTGTTCCTCTTCAACATAACTTTGTCACTTTACCTACGCAAGCTCTTCACTGAGTCAAGGACCATTTGCTCATGGGATACACCTGCATGAGTGTGATTGTGTGTGTGTGTATGTGTGTGTGTGTGTGTGTGTGTGTGTGTGTGTGTGTGTGTGAGGGGAAAACTTGGGTCAATGTGCATGCATGCCTGCTAGACAAGTGATTACGCAACGCGCTGCCCCGGCAAAGGGGGGGGGGTATATAAATTACATTCTTCCTCATCCCTGTCATTTTCAAAATGGAGGACACAATACACAGCAGGAGGGTCCACGGGACCAGCCATCACCATCCAAGGCAGGAAATTGCCTAAAAAGCCCAAAAATTGGCGAAAATGGGCAAAAATTTTGCATCTGTATAATATGGCCCGATTTGTTCAATACGGTAAAATACGCGTTTAATACAATACGGCGCATTGTACAAATACACCGTATGGCACATCCCTGATAATACTCAAGACTGTCCTGCTCTGATAATGCCGCTGACTCATCAAACTGCTGTGGTATTGAATCCAGTTTTAAGATAGTTAAAAGGTGGCAGGGTAACATGGGGTAGTGGTCAAGACCCAACGGGCTAATGGGCTATGCACAGTACACACAAATAATGGCAGGCACAGCAAGGCCTTAGCCTTTGTGATAGATACAGAAAGCTTTGACTTTCCCTCCACTGCATTTTGTTATTAAAAACGCGCAGACAGTTTGGCGGGATTTGACAACGAAGGAAGAGCAAGCGGGCGAGCTAGGATGCGCAGGGTTCAGATGAGCGTCACATAGCGTGGAAAGAAAATAACCACGCAGGCAGTGAAAAACCACCCCCTACTCCTTTACGTCCGCTGCTGTGCAAGCTGGGTGCACACATCTGAAAGTGAATGCCTCAACCATCCAGAAACGAGAGTCATCTCAAACACCCTTTGTCACCTTTTGTGTGGATCATACTTGCGTACATCATCTGCGAAAACTCGTCATAGTCAATCATGCCGTCACGATTCTTGTCTACCTGCGTGGCAACAGGCAAAGGAAAAGGAATTTCATGCGCACATGACCATTATGACGATCAAAGCCGACCATGACCATGACCATGAATGACGATCAAGCCGTTCTTGTCTACCTGTGTGGCTGCAGGCAAAAAGTTTCCGTGCGCACATGTTGCTGCACCCTTTGCAATTGTAGCAAAGCATTTCCGTGCGCACATGTTGCTGCACCCTTTGCAATTGTAGCAAGGCATTTCCGTGCGCACATGTTGATGCACCCTTTGCGATTGTAGCAAGCTGTGGTGATGCCTCGAACATGTACTAGGGGAAGGGGGGTGACCAATGCTGCTGGGTAGTGTAATGTAGCAACAACCTGTTGCTGTATTCAAACTCAGATCTGGATCCCCTCGGAGCTTAGCCTGACTACTAGGGTCAGGGTTACCCAAATGTATGAGTACTAATATGTGAGTACTTGCATGTGTGAGTACTAGTATGTGTGAGGTCAGGGTTACCCAGATGTGTGATACTAGTATCATACGAGGCACGTGACGCACAAGAGCCCTGCATCTAAAGTTCAAGAAGCAAAGCAGGTCCGACATTGGGAATATTTGTAGATTCCTGCCCACGTGGCTCATGCATGATGCCAACAGGCACATATAAACAAGCACTAACCGTTCTGTCGATAGACTAAAGGAAGGCCACTGACGCATGCCTGGTTTGTAAAGGAATCAATTTATTTCGTACACAGGTGCACACACCTGTCCTAATATTTCTTCCATATCCATCAAGTCATCTGTCCCGGTGTGCTTGGTAACCACCGCCATCAGCTCGTGCGGGTCAATGAAGCCTGAGTTGTCGGTGTCCAGGATCTGGAAAGCTTGGTACACTTTGTCCTCCTACACGTCAGACACAAATCACAATTTTGTAGCCTTGGGCACACAGTGTTGGAAGCAAGTGGATGGTGGTCAAGAGGCAACATGGCAATTAAAACTTTTGTGAAACATGACGTATGAGGCTCTGGGGAGTACTTGAGTGCTTGAGAAGGTGCTGTTTCCGTTGAGATGAGGCGCTTGTTGCCTTAGCAGGGTGTGAGTGCATGCCTGTTTTAAAAGCCTATGGGGAGGAGATGCCTACACCCTATACCACCTGCCCTCACAGGACGAGCACGTACCCTTCTGCAGAGGAACAGACGCCCTCCCCCTTGTTTCAAAGCAGCTGCCACACCCTATACCACCTGTTCTTACAGAACCAGCACGTACCCTAGATAGTTTGCTCTCGTGGGTAGTGGCCGCAATGAACTCCTCGTAGTCAATGGTCTTGTCCCTGTTTAAATCCGTGCTAGAGACCTGCACAGGAAATGCACAGACACGAAACTGAACACAGATAGGCGGTGCTGTCACTGCCGCTGTCGATGCTCCTGATGGCCTGTTTGCTTGAGCAAGTCTTCTACTTCCAATAGCAGGTGTGATGAATTGTGTCTGGCACACAATGGCTGGGTACTCCACCTTTAAAGCAGACATTTAATTTTCTTAGGTCTGTGTCAGCATGGGCCAGGAACGCACCATTTGCATACTGTATGGTCCTAGCATGAGAAGGCATCAACGGGGTTTAATTCCTTAATAAGAAACGCACAAGCAACCAGTTAAAGGCAACAGTGGTGTCCCTTTGGAGGTGAGTGGCTGTACGATTGGAGTGGACTGGAGAGTTTATGAAGAACAGAGTAGTTACCATACCAGAAGCGTGAGCGGTAACCTGCATGTCGCTTTTCTTGTGCACTTTTTGTGCACTTTTCTTGAGTGGCTTACCAAATAGCTGATTTCGTCCGCGGGAATTTCGCAGCCTTTGCTCCTTAGCGCCTGATGTAGCTCGTCTAGGGTGATGTGACCTGAATTGTCCGCTGCGTTTGTGCACACACACACATGAGTAGATTGAGTGTCGGAGGGAGAAGAAGGTAGGAATCGGGTATAGGCAAAAACCACAGAGCCTTAAAAAATCACAAAGCTTAACATCCAGGGAGGTGCACAAAGCAGTTTCCGTCCAAACCGCGTCAAGCACTTACCGTCAAAAGATTTGAACAGCTCGTGCATACCCTGCGGGGAAATCACGCACACACACACAAAGTTAATGCCTATTCTGAACCAAATCAGCGTTGCTGAAAGGCTTAAAATCATGGCTCTCGTAAGCACTGGGTCTTAGTGATAAAGTTCCACTTGCCAAAGTCTCTGCCAAAGAACAAAAGGCACAATTAAGGTGAGTGAGATTTTGGCAGACATACACTTGACTAGTTCATCACGCTAAACTAGAGTTGGCCGGAACCATTTTTCCGGTACATGTGCGGTACTTTATGGCGACTTAAAAAAAATTCATGTCAGTTAAATTTTTTTGCAAGTAAATAAATCGATTGAACAAGGTCCCAGGGTTGGCCCTCTGAGAACCCCATGCTGAGAAGCCATCTTGATGGCCCTATTGTGCTTGAGATAACGTTTTGTTCATCTGAACCTGTTCAGTGGCCATGCCCAGCCATTGCAGCTTGAAAAGCCCTGGCAATGAACTGTGGAACGCTGACAGGTTCAGAGCTGACAGGCAGCATCAGATAGTCCTTGTCCCTCAAGGCAGCTTCTTGCATCAAGCTGCAATGGTTTGGCCACTGATGATTCTCAGGGTCGCCATTGAGATGGCTTCTTAGCATGGGATTATCAGAGGGCCAACCCTGAAACCTTGTTCAATCGATTTTTTCTTTTGTTTCTGTGCAAAATAAAGTTTTATCAACCGGCATAGATTTCATTTCAAGTCGCCATAAGCAGGGAAACATGTCCAAATACACGGTATGACACGGTGTATGTATACGGTTCTGCCAACCCTATATGTATACACGGTTCTGCCAACCCTATGCTTACGCCATAAGAACTAGCATCTCCAATACAGTCACAGCTGGGGCTGAAATGAGGTAAGGTGAATGGTGCAACTGTGATTGAAAGGCATCATCTACACGCCGACCACAATGGATCAAGTCTACAGAACTGTAGCTGGATGCACTAGCAAGGAGAATACCTAGGGTTGGCCAGAACCGTATACGCCATATATGACCGTGTATGTGATGAAGTCCCTGCAAACAATCCCTGCAACACCGTATATACATCGTACATACATGGTTCTGGCCAACCCTAATAATACCAGGACGTGACTTACAGCAAAGTTTATGTACACATGGACGTTTTTGTGGATCAGTCATGCCTGAGTTTGAGAGCGAGCAGACAAGGAGCCCACCTTGACTTCAAGCTCAGGCAGCAAGCTTGCGATGATCCTGTACGCCTCCTTTTTCAGCTTGTTATGCTTTGCAAATGCCTGGGGGTACACAGAGACGAAGGAACCTCAATACTTTGGGGAGCAAATGAAAAGCAGCCTAAATAGGCCAACGCATGGATACTCACGTCAACGTCAACATGGACTTGCTCAAGTGCCTGTCCAGGTCGGCATCCTTATATCCTTTGTGACAACGCACCATGGGCATACTCAACATACGCATGGGCATACTCAACATAATACATACTCAACGCACGCATGGGCATAACATACTCAACGCACGCATGGGCATTCTCATCTGTACTAGATCAGTGCATGGGTACTCACGTCAGCATGGATGCCCATTTGCTTATCAAAACAACACATGGATACACACAAACACACACGCGTATTGACACGCAAAATCACGCACGCATCTATATGTGAAACCAACGCACAAACGACCCCCTCGTCAAAACATTGCAAGGACCCACATGAACATCACAGGACGACCAACGCACCTGCAGGCGATTCACCACTTCAAACTGAATGGGCACATCAGTGGCAATGCCATCCGGGTGCACCCAAGGTTCGTTCAGCACCTCCTGCGGGGTCATGCGCCTGTGAGCGCAAATCATGAGTGCACATTTGGTTTGTGGCGCCTGTGAGCACAAATCATGATTGTACATTCAGTTTGTGCACTTTGCACAAACGAATGTACCTTGCACTCACTGCTGCAGGCGTCCCTCCCAAGCCTGCGCACATTGCTTGAGTGAGCACTGCTGTTGCTGCGTAGGAAAGCTGTAGCTGAGAGGGAGTGCAAAAGAGGGAGCTTCCCACATCATGGATGCACTCCGACCAGAACACACACACACAATCACACACAATTACACACACGCACACACACACACAACGAGTTTCCAAACAACAAAGAGCCCGAGCGGTAGATCATTCATGGTGACTTTAGCAGTAAGCGTATGAGAAGAGCTCGGCAGTGATACAGTCAGTGGGCACATACACATTCACATACACACTTTGAAGGGTCCCTGTCCAGCAGCCTGGACACCAGCGCCTTTGCTGGGGCACTGATGGTAGGCCACGGCTTTGAAATGTGAAGGTCTGGCGCAGAGCCTAAGATCTCCTTGAAAATGGCATCTTCAGAGCTGCCATGGAACGGGGGGCTGCCTGCAAGTAATGCATAAACAAATAGAACCGCATATGCAGTGCTTAGTCCAGAGTTTGCCAAACCAGCAGGCGCTTTCTTGCAACTTTCTTGTTCTCTGATTGCCCGGTTCTTTTGAAATAGCGCGTGCTAGAATGCAACAGGAACCTGTGAAATGGTCGTGGTTGATTCAATTCCACTGCCAGTAATTCGATGGAAGCAGCACCTTCCAACGAGCACGCATGCACAAGTGAGCAAAAGGGAGAAGAAGGCTTAAAGGTATTCGGAGACAGGTAGGTGGCTGGAACCATTCACCTTCACGACATTCACATCTAGTTTACAATACATGAGTCTGGCTGGCCTTTTCCGTGCAGCATGGCCGGCACGGCGCACCTGACAGAAGGATGTACAGCACGACTCCCAGACTCCACATGTCTGCCTGCTTTGTGTAGTTGCGCTGGATGACCTCAGGGGCGACCTGTTGGGTGAAGGAGGAGGTAAGCAATGACTCTTTTCAATGAGGGCTCTAAAGAACGTGGTTGTTTGTTTGCGCTGAATTGACTCAGGGGCGATGTGCTGGGCTAGGGGGAAGGTGAATGATGACTCTTATTAATGAGGGCTCTTAAGAACGTGGTTGTTTGTTTGCACTGGATTAAGTCAGGTGCGACCTGTTGGGCTAGGGGGAAGGTGAATGATGACACTTATTAATGAGGGCTCTTAAGAACGTGGTTGTTTGTTTGCACTGGATTAAGTCAGGTGCGACCTGTTGGGCTATGGGGAAGGTAAATGATGACTCTTATTAATGAGGGCTCTTAAGAACGTGGCTGTTAGGCATGGAGAGTGAGAGAGTATGCAGAAAGGAAGTGACGAGGTTGCCAAGAGAAGAGCACTGGACGCGTCGTACGACAGACTGCTTGAAAAACAACCCTGGGGTTAGTTTATCAAAGTTCCTGACATCCTTAAGGTCTAACGAGAAGGTCAGAGTGTGGAGCGAGCGGATTTATATTTAGAGGTGGTTCCATGGTCGGGCGGAAAAGGTGGGAAGGCGGGACAAGAAAAGCGCGCGCGGAAGGCACAAATCAAACAGGTTATTGAGTTTTCAAGGAGTTCCAGCAAAGGCGTATGCGTGCATGATGCCTGCCCACCGTTGAGCACATGCTTAGTATACAATATGAAAGTGCGCGTGCAAACATTAGCATAAGGTACAGACTCGTACAATCACAAGGAGCGGACTCACATAGTATGCCGAGCCAACCAGGTCGTCAAACACCTCTCCCTCGCAAAAGAATGTAGATAGACCAAAGTCCGCACAAATCACTCGTGCTTCGGGTGTGCGGTCTGCCAGCAGGAAGTTCTCGGGCTGTGGACAGGACGTTTAAACAAAGAGGAGGGGCATCCGGTGAGTTGGTCCGGATCTAGGGATGGCCAGAACTGTATACATACACCGTGTATGCCCGTATGTATGGGAACTTCATAACAAAACCATGTACACGCCCCCCATATACGTATGTATGTATGATTTCGGTCAACCCATTCATATCAGGTGGCAGACAGGGCTGTTACTAATGCCGTAGAGGCAAGTGCCTCCTTGTGGCAAACATCAATCCATGCAGTCACTCTTCTCCAAAGGCAAGCCGAGCCACACCAGAACTCAAACAGCCGCACCTTGAGGTCTCTGTGCATCACCCCCATGTTGTGGCAATGCAGGACGACGTCAACCATCGCCCGGAACGCTTCAGCCGCGTCCTTTTCGGAGTAGTGCGTGCGTTCTACGATGCGGTCAAACAGCTCACCCCCTTGCGCCAGTTGCATGACGATGTGCACGTAGTGCTGTGCGTGTGCATGTGTGCATGTGTGTGCATGTGTGTGCATGTGTATGTGTGTGTGCTAATGTGTGCTCATTTGCTTATGTGTGTGTGTGCATATGTGTGTGTGTCTGTGCGTGGTTAAGTATGTGTGCATCCGAAAGAGTGAGAATGACAGGCTGCTTAAGAGAAGTGCAACGACTGAGTGAACAAAAAACCCATCAAGAGAAGTCATGACGTATCTTTCCTTTAAGGCACAGCAGTATGCTTATGGTGGTGAGGTGTACAACGATACGAGCAAAGTGCAAATAGCACTTGACTCAAGCAAGGCTCACCTTGTCCTCAAACACACCAAAAATCTGGGCCAGAGCTGGGTGCCCCACCAAGTGATGAAGAATTGAAATTTCCTTCCGCACATCTTCGACCTCCACCTGAATCAACAATTTGCGCTTGGCTATGCTCTTGACAGCCACTTGCTCCCCGCTCTCTTTCTTGACAGCCTTGCGCACCGTACCTGTGAGTAAGGGTGTGCATGTGTGTGTGTGTGTATGTGCGTGCGTGTGTGTGCGTGTGTGTGTGTGTGCACGCACGCGTGTGCGTGCTCTTGTGTTATTTTTAATTAGTGGTTGCAGTTTGTATGTATACATGTGTACCTTTGTGTGTATGATGTGTGTGTGTGTTTGTGTGTTTGTGTGTGTATGTATATTTAATTCGTTTGACGCCAAAGAGACGATAAGAGAGTAAACCCTTCTAGGCGTGACTTACCGAATTGGCCCTTGCCTAGTATCCGTCCTTGTTTCTCAGGCCCAAAGTCATACACTGCGCGTATGTCTGAGGGAATGCCGGGGTCCAAGACCCTTAGCTTCCACGCTGACTGATTAAGGATCTGAACAAACAGACGGAAGGATTCAATGACAAGCGAAATGGAGGGGAATAAGGTGTCGCTCCCTTTTGCCACCCAACATCCTCTGCACGCACAAACAAGTTGCGTCCTGTGTGAGCATGATTTTGGCGTGTTTGTGGCCGTGTGCATGTGCCTATGTCAATGGTACAATACAATAGTACAATACACGTATGTGTGCGTGCTTACATGTATGTTTATTTATGTTTGTGTGATGTGTAAGTGAGTATGTGTGCATGTGTATGTTTGTGTGTATGTGTGTGTGTGAGTATGTATGCATGTGTATGTATGTGTGTGTGCGTGCATGCATGCATGCATGCATGCATACCATGCTGTATGTATGCACTTACGCATGCCACAAACAAATCAGGCACGTTGCAAGACGCGTGACTCTCATGAGACATGAGATATTATTTATTTGAATAACATGCATGCCACGAGTGAATCTTGCACTCTAAGAGGTTTCACATTTTTGCATGCTGAAATGCAGGCACGAAAGCGAACCAAACCAAGCAGGTCTATTCTTTGCAGCTCGTTGCTTACCAATGAAGGTCCACTCAGATTGGGGGCAGCGCAGCTTGGAGCACTGGCTTGAGGATTGCTCTGTGGAACAAGCGGCACCTCACGTACGTTTTCATCATTCTTTGGAGGTGGGCTCGTGTCGACACTAGCTGATTTCCCACATGCGGCACCCATTTAGCGTTCTAGGGTGAGTGCGTTCCCATTCCCTGTGTGTATATGTGTGTGTGTGTGTGTGTGTGTGTGTTGTGTGTGTGTGTATGCTTGCACTGAAGTGTTACCTTAACAAGAAAAAGTGGCCCTCTAAGTCCCTCTTATTCACAATTGATGATTTTAAATACTTCGGACTTTTGACCTATTCAAACACATTTCTTTTCCTTATTTTTCGTTGACCGTTCAGGAAATTGATTTTGCAGTCGCACTTCTTGACTGAAGGCCTTTTTTTATGACCATATAACAACATACCTTGAAAGTTGATTTATCGATTGACCCTGAGAGATACTATGCAAATTCAGAGAAAATATCAAATAGATTATTAGAGGAATACAATCCGACGCTTATGCACATCAAGACGTCCAAGCAAACATACTGCTTCACTTTTAATTTTTAATCTGACACATCCCCCCCCCCCAACAAAAGCAAAAGCATAAACACTACTTGTTAGAAAACATATGCCGCACGCCCAACACTTGAGCAATGCTCGCCAACACGAGGGCGCTTGCCCTGGTGACAGCAAACCAAAGCACCCGGCTGTTTGTGCTCTCGATGGTGCTACGGTGGCTGCGCTCTCGCCAGTACAAATAAGTCTGTGTGGTGCGCAATTGTTGGAGCTGGGCGTCCACTTGGTCCACTGCACGTGCGCATTTGGGTAATTTGAGTGGTTGTAATTTTACCAGGGAGCGTGAAGGAAAGAGTAAAGTACGAAACCTACGCAAGCAGAGGTAACATGATTCGAGGAGCCAGTTTCAGAAGTGGGTTTTGTGCAAATGAGCACCACATCGCAGGGAGCACAGAGCACACAAGTAAAGCGGAAACTTTAAATCATGATACGGTGGGCCTGTGACCTACTCCTGACACAAGAGTCATTACACCACATAGCAAAATGAAACGTTGCTAAAAGGGTAATCCGAAAGATGCCATTTCTGTGCTTCGCGCGATACATACATCCACGTAACACAAAAGTGCGGGAGGTGACACTTAAAAGCCTGCTCCAGCACTTCTTTCTTAATCACATGCTCATTGTGTTGCCCTGCCAGCGTTGTGTTTGAACGGCATTTGAAGGAGTGATCTCATGCTGAGTTTAGTTTAGTTTAGTTTGGATTACTAAGGCATTAAACCTGGGATGGCTGCTCTACCAATGAGAACGAGGTAAACCTCAATACAAACCATGTAACAAAGGGCCAGTAACACAACTGGAACATGAGCTTAACACAAAAGAGTAAGAAGGCAAGTTCGACCGCTGATCAAGGAAATACGCACTGACAAAGCGAAAATGCAGGTGGATAACTTCCAAGTGGCCACACCCTACTAGCCCATACACACAAACGCTGCCAAGAAAGTGAAGACCTCAAAGACCTTTACTCGCATCGTCAGACAATTCAGGCCTCGGTTGAAGTGCGGTTGAAACGGTTGATTTCACCGCGGTTGAAATGCGGTTGAAATTTTACCAAAAAGCCGCAGTTTTTCGGTTGAAAAGTGTTCACAACCGAGGAGCGGTTGTTTTCAACCGCTCTTCAACCGCACGGTTGATTTCAACCGCTACAACCGCAATTCAACCAAGGCCCTATCCACCTTTTCTTTCAGTTGCACAGGTGCCTGCAGCATTCTGTGGGCTCGTTCCCTGGTAAACGGAGTATGCCTAGCTTGTAATAGTAGTAATCCGAGGACTACCCAAAGTAACAAAAGAAAAGAGGGAGGAGAATAGACAACCTATACTTGCGTATGGCTTGCGCCTGTGTGTGTGTCGTGCGTGCGTGCGTGCGAGTGGTGCGTGCGTGCGTGTATGAGATATGAGAGAGAGAGAGAGAGAGAGAGAGAGAGAGAGAGAGAGAGAGAGAGAGAGAGAGAGAGAGAGAGGGAGAGAGAGGGAGAGAGAGAGAGAGAGAGAGAGAGAGAGAGAGAGAGGGAGAGAGAGAGAGAGAGTGTGTGTGTATGTGTATGTGTAAATGTGTTTGTGTGTGTGTATAATGTGTGCGTGTGTGTGTGTGTGGTGTGTGTGTGTGTGCATGCATGTGTGTGTGTGTGCGTGTATGTGTGTGCGTGCACAAGTGCGTGCATCTGTGTGTGTACACGGGTCTGTTTGTGTATGAGTGTTTGTGTGTATACATGTGTGTGTGTTTGCGTGTGTGTGTTTACGTGTGTGAATGCATGTGTATTTGTGTGTGTATGCGTATGTGTGCTTGTGTGTGCTTGTGTGTGTGTTTGTGTGTGCTTGCGTGTGTGCTTGCGTGTGTGTGTATGTGTATGTGTGTGTATGTGTGTGCGTGTGCGTGCGCAAGTGTGTGTGTGTCTGTGTGTGTGTGCGTGTGTGTGTGTGTGGGTTTGTGTTTTTGTAAGAGTGTTTGCGCGGGTGTGTATGCGTGCAGTTACAGGGCGGTTACTGGCGTTGACCGGAAATCCTTATCGCGCCCTCCTTGTTTCTCAGGGATATCAATACCACAATGCAGCAGGTCCGCATATCTTGTGGAGATTGTGGGCTGGGGAGGAGAACGCGGCTTCAGCCGATTCGCTACAACTTCGCATATTAAAATTTAACTATGTAATTGTACGGATCATATAATATAGCCAATATAGCAGATATTATTTGAATGGGGTTAATGCTGCATTCCCCCGAAATCGGCAGAAAAAGGCGACAGGCACCCACAAGCCTCGCAACTCAGAGCTTTAATTCAACCAACTTTCGCTAATGCGGTTTCTTCATATAAATGCATTGTAGCACGCATGGGTATCTTTCAATTGGCCAAACTTACACCAATTCTCGGATAGTTGCACCAAGCCATTTATTACTTATGATTGTTCCTCTTTTATTTTTGGCAAATTTCCTGGCAAAAATGCGGTTGAAGCGGCTGATTTCAACCGCACGGTTGATTTCAACCGCGTGCGGTTAACATGCGGTTGAAATTGTTTCAGCCGTGCTTCAATTGCTTTTCCTTTTGCTATATCTTGGGATGTTTACACCAGGCTTCATTAGTAAGTGATGGGTGCTCCTAGCAGAATATTTGAACCTTGTTGCAAATTCTTTTGCGAAAATGTGGTTGAAGTGCGGTTGAAGCGGTTGATTTCAACCGCGTGCGGTTAAAATGCGGTTGAAATTATTTTAGCCGTATTTCAACCGCTTCAACCGCATTTCAACCGAGCCAGGAAATTTCTGACGATGCTAAGAGAGAATTTAAATCTATTAGTTTACCCTATCTTGGCAGGGGCGGACGTTCATAGTGAGCACAGTTTCTTATACTTTCAACTTAACTCTTCAACTTGCGCAAAACAAAAGACAAAAAAAACCAAAAGCGGAAAAAACACTAGCCAGCGTCTCATGGAGTGAGAGCAAAGAGCCAGCGATTCTGTTTGCTCGCACCTCCCCAACTGGCACAGAACGCAGAAGAGATCAAAGCCACAAGTTTGGTAAAATGCCTGCCATGTGCCCGGGTGTACAAACAAAAACAGCCAGCCAGCCGCTCACCCACTTCCACCCTCCATGAGAAGCCTCAGCAGCATTGATTTTTATGAAGAGGCGCATGCTGAGGTGCCAAGCTTGTCAGTGAAAGGTACTTGAGCTTGCAAGTTTGTGCTCTTTTTGTTAAGGGCAGACCAACTGGAGCAGGATCCAGGACGCCTCGGAGCAAGGATGCAGGATGCAGGGGGTCTCAGAGCCAGAAACAAGCCATACTGAGAAAGGAAGGATGGAAACGCCAGCCTGCTACCACAAGTCAGATCAAGCTACCTTAAAAAATAGGCTAAACTTGACTCTCGCCTGCCCTTAAGCGAGACACACATGCCATAGCGGTTGCTGTTCAAATAAAAGGGTGTCAACAATGCCATGGGCGTGACGGTGCGGATCCTGCATCGTACGCGTGAGCACTTCCCAGGCTCCAACCCATGCGTTTTGCTTGGCACAGGGCGGAACCTCAACGTACAGGTTGCGGCAGGAGTGTTCCGTTTGCCCAAAGGCCGGAGGTCAGTTCCGTGCACACGCGCTCACGTTTACACACCCACATGTACACAAAACAACCCCCACGAGCAAAGCTCCATCGACGACCAACCTACGTCCTTTCGCTGGCACAGAACGGAGGAGACATTTCTTATTTAGCAGCAACCCAGCCTGTGCTTTTTAACTCGCATAGATCAAACACTCGCATAGATCAAACACCGCCCTGCTGTCTCATGCCACGCACCTGCACGCCACAGTCCCTTGGTGTCATCCTCCTCAGCATGACTAGAGGTGGAGTCCACGTGGCCCACGTGCAGGTCCCACATCACGTTCCACGCCAGCACGTAGCGAGAGGCTTTGCGCTGGTTGCTAGCCACTAGGCAAAACTTGTAGCGCCCGTTCTCGTACGGCACAATGTGGAACTTACCCTCCGTCTCTGCACGGATGCTGTGGGCCTGCGGGTGACCCGCGGGGTGGTATTTTGGCGTGTGTGTGTTTGTGTGTGGGTATGTGTGTTGCATGTGTGTGTATGTGTGTTGTGTGAGTGTTTGATTCAAGAAGGTAGGCAGGAAAGAATGGCAACAAGAGCCTCAATTTCTGTACCTTTTGTGTAAGTGTGTGGGTATGTGTGTATTTGATGTAAGTTAACATGTGCCTGCATGTGCGTGCGTGCGTGCGTACGTATGTTTGTGCATATGTATGTGTACCAAGCTGCTAATATATCAGACAAACACAGGACTTTCCCAGCCACGTTTTGACATTTTTTTCTACTCCATTATATTTGACTTTTTATCATAAAGCCAAGGCCTAGCGTGTGTGGGGGTACTGCAAAGCAGGGCACATGCATTAAAACACGACTACCTGCGCACTGCCTTATGTTCATGCACATAAGACCTTCCTCTTCCCTCCCGCTTACCAGTGTCCCAGATGGTGCGGTCACAAACAGGTCGTATTGGGTCTGCATAGTTCAGGCATGAGGGTGGAGGTTGTGGAAGTTAGTCAAAGCTAGTCAATTAAACAGACAAGTAATGCATAACCGTGATGCGTCTTTTGGGGTGGAAGACCAGAATTTTTTCCTTGGGCTTGTTGAACTGTGTTAACTTTGATTATTTTTGACACATACATGTACACACACAAAACCACACTCAAACACACACACCTGTTGGCCGTAGGCATCAGGCATGGATACATATGAGCCGCGTAAAGGCTCGTACATCCGCACAGGGTACGTCATGCATTCCTCTTGATGGAACTTGAGCTTGATTGCACTGTGATGAACATGTCAGGGATCAGAAGCGCGTACATTATAATATGTTCGTGCGTCAGTGTGTGCGTACGCACGCGTGCATGTGTGTCAATGTGTGTGTGTTTGTGTGTGTGTATGTGTGTGTGTGTGTGTGCGTGTGCGTGCATGTTTGTGTTTGTGTGTGTGTGCGTGCGTGTGTGTGTGTGTGTGTGTGTGTGTGTGTGTGTGTGTGTGCGTGCGTGTGTTTGTGTGTGTAAGTGTGTGCGTGCGTGTGTGTGTGTGTGTGAGTATGTGTGTGTGTGTGTCCATGTGCGTGCGTGCGTGTGTGCGTGCGTGTGTGTGTGTGTGTGTGTGTGTGTGTGTGTGTGTGTTAGCCCATGTGCTTGCAGGCTTGCTTTGATGAAACACAGATGTTGAACCGCAGATGTTCAAGTCCAGCGCTTCCTAAAACTCACTCAGTTTGGATCCCACATATGGCCAAGCAGCAAAGCAAGAAGACCAGGTTTGGGAGCCTCATGCCACCGACCACCAGCGCGGGCACTGTATTGAAACAGACCGTATATATATCTTCCAAATAAATTTATTTTTTATTTTGTTTTTACTACTTGCCCATGGACTTATCTTCCGCACCGAAGCCAAAGAGGCCAAAATGGGATCAGGCAGCCGCTGGTGGCTACCAGCCTGCCACGCCTGCTACGATGGCGGAGAAGCAGGCCATGGTTGCCGCTGCCCAAGCTGCTGCTCAGGCTGCAGCTCAATCAAGCTGCTCGTTCCAGCCAGGGACCAGGTTGCCAGGTATGTGGGCACGGCTGGTTACCTTCTCTGAACCTTCCTTGCTCACACATGTTACACCCTTCAACGGATGTACACGTACGCTCACACACGATCACACACACACACACACACACACACACACACACACACACACACACACACACACACGCACACACACACACACACACACACACACACACACAACACAACCACACACACACACACACAAACACACACACACACACAAACACACACACACACACAAACACACACACACACGCACACACACACTCACGCACATGTACACACACACAAACACACACACTCTCACACAAACACATCCACACACACACACACATTACATATACATGTACACACTCACACACACATGCACGCATGTATACATACACACAAACATACATACGTACACAAGCACAAGCACAATTACAGAGATACATACACACATGCACACTTCCACTACAACATACACACACATGCGTTTGCACAGTTGCACACACATGACAAACACAACACGCACATATACACACACACGGCTGTAGGCTTTCATGCGGCGGGGCAGGCACCTCCTGCTCCTGCTCCTGCTCCCATGACGTACCCAACGCAGCCTCAGACAGGGCCTGCCATGACTGCGGAGGCAATCCAGAGGGCCAGGGACGTCGCTGCCAGGCTAGTCCAGGTGCGACAAGGTGGTGATGTGCACATGCCTCATCAATCTGCGACGTTTCAGTTTTCAGCTCATATATGTGTTATTGCTCCCATCAATCTGCTTGGTGCAAGAGGGACCTTCTGTTCACAAGCGACCGCAATGCAAGGCACAAGGGTAAACCAATCTGACAGGGCACGAGCAGTAGCAGGTTGTGTGTGTGCTTATGTGTTAAATTGAATTGTAGGTGCAGGTCTCTTCCATCCTTGTAGCAGAAGAGCCGTGCACTTCAGCTTTTGGAGCCCTCTGAACTTGTTGCATGCAAGGGCCGCACAGGCTCTCCCTCTCACGCTTGGAAGAACACCCACTTCTTCTGTGGAGTTGGCCAGAGTGGCCATGGACACACATACACACCGCTGCCCGACCATACATCCAAAGGACCCCCCTTGCTGACGCTGCTTCTTCATGTACACCAATGACACCAATGTCCATGCATATGGCCAACCCTAGCCGTTAGCATCAACCCTAGGGAGGCTAGCACCTATTGGCAAGGGCTCAATTGGCAGCTATTGGCAAGGGCTCAGCATCAACTGTGTGCGACTGCACGTGACTGCAGATCAACAAGGGCGGCCCTGCTGCCAGCGCCCCCAGCGACCAGGAGCGTGATGTGGTCATTAACGACGCCCCCGTGCACCTGCGGGGGCACTTGCTCAAACGCAACACTCAGGTAACTGTGAGCCTGAGTCGGTCCAGGCACGCAACGCGTTTCTTTGTCCTCGCTTTTGCATGTGTTGTTCGGAGGAGCGTCACCTGCGCCACGCAAGCGTGCTGGTGTTGGACCTTGCTCCACACAAGCACACACCCGCACACAGGCACATACACACACATGCGCACGCACGCACGCACGACACACGCAAAACACACTCACGCACACATTTGCACGCACACGCGCACGCACGCACGCACGCACGACACACGCAAAACACACACACACACATTTGCACGCACACACACACGCACGCACGCACACATATATACACGCATACATACACACACGCACACGACAGGAGGACATAGAGAGGCGCACAGGTACCATCATTGTGACCAAGGGCCGCTTCTACGTGGCAGGCCAGATGCAGGACCCCAAAGAGAAGCCCCTGCATTTGAACATTCGACCGGGCACACAGCAACAGGTGAGACGAATTTGGCAGAGATGTGGTACTCACATGCACACACGCACACACATACATACACACACATACAAGCACACACACACATTCACGCACACACACATGTACACACACAAGTACACACACATCACATACGCACACATCACAGACGGACATGCAAAAGGCCGCCGCCGTGCAGGGGGCAGTGGCTGAGGCACACGCCATCTTAGCAGGAAGACCTTTGCCTGCAGGTGTGCGTGTATCAATATGTGTGTGTAAGTGTGTGCATGTGTGTGTGCCATTTTCCGTCTGTCGTGCAGATGCACAAACTCTGGCTGAAGTAGACACGTACACGCAAGTGTGTAATACAATTATGTGTGTGCCTGTGTGCGTGTGCGAGCGAGTTCACACATACAGGTGGATGTTTACGTGTGTGCCTTTGTGCGTGTGCGTATGCGAGTGAGTGCACACGTTTGTGTGGATGTGTACATGTGTGCCTGTGTGCGTGTGTGAGTGAGTGCACACGTTTGTGTGGATGTGCACGTGTATGCCTGTGTGCGTGTGCGAGTGAGTGCACACGTTAGTGTGGATGTGTACGTTTGTGCCTTTGTGCGTGTGGGTGTACAAGGGAGAGCACATGTTCGTGTGTATGTGAACGTGTGTGCCTGTGCGTGTGCGAGTGAGTGCACACGTATATACGTGGATGTGTTAAGCTGTTCGTCTTTTGTGTGCGTGCTGGTTTTGGCTGAGGCCATTAACACTGGTGCATGACGTGCTATGTTCTTGCGTGAATGTGAAAAATCAATGGCTCACGACTCCTGAGTAGGGCTGGCCAGAACCTACGTATTGGTTCACGTAGGGTGGGCCGAAACCGTTTCTATAATATACGGTACAACCGTTTCTATAATATACGGTAAATATGCCGTGTAATACGGGGGGGGGACTGTATCCGTATTCTGGTCCATGTTCTTTTGCAGGGAGTCTCAAAATAAATGGTCATATGATAATGTATGACAGTGTACATGTACAGAGTATGCAGTAGTTTAGTATTCTTTGGGTGACCTCCAAATATATGGTCAGTGATGAATGTGGACATGTGTGTACGCGTCTAGCAACCCCACTAGTCTCACTCACTTTCCTGAGCCACCATCAGCATTTGTACGTGCACTCGCAAGCATAGCAAGCATGTGAAACATCGTGCTCGCCTGACTTGAACACGCAGTGCTCTGTGATAGCTGGCATGTGGTGACGGGGATTGCTTCCATCACACCATCCAGAGTTGCAGTGAGGGCAATTGATCAAAGCGCGAGCAGCGAGTTTACACACACACATGCACACACACGACGTCTAACATCTGCACAAACGCAAAAACACACACACACCCACATGCACACACACAAACGCATACATGCACATGCAAACACCCATGCATATTGCTCCACTCACAGGCCCACCCACAGCATACCCCCCTAGCTACCCCCCTCAGGCGCCCCCTGGGTCCGCAGTCCCCCCCCCCTATGCCATGCCTGCTTCCACCCCTCCACCTCCTCCC
>Ga0307963_1000784_pt1 | contig 22645 bp, 19 predicted proteins | sample OrgLakmetagen594_FD_201829 | JGI IMG/M metagenome (GOLD analysis project Ga0307963, IMG submission 201829) | Saline water microbial communities from Organic Lake, Antarctica - #594 | ecosystem: Environmental > Aquatic > Non-marine Saline and Alkaline > Saline | place: Antarctica: Organic Lake... | reverse complement strand
CCACACTCACACATACACACACACAAACACACATACACACACACACACACACACACATACACGCACACACACACACACACACATCAGGCTGAGCTTGATGACACCAACGGGGTGGAGCTGGTGCAAGGCAGAGCTGCAGGGCGCGCACGCTCCATGCTTGCAGTCAGGCACGAGAAGCTTGAACGTGCACGCAACTTTGCACGAGTCATGACGGAGCTGACAATGCTGAACCGGTTCATACGGCTGGCAGACTACCTCTTTGTTGAAGGTAAACTGTGTGTGTGTATGTGTGTGTGTGTGGTGCGTGTGTCCGTGGTGCGTGTGTCCGTGGTGCGTGTGTGTGTGCATGTTTGTCTGTGGGTGTGTGTTTTTGTGTGTGTGTGTTTTTGTGAGAGTGTGCGTTGTATGTGTGTATGTGTGTGTGTGTGTGTGTGTGTGTGTGTGGGTGTGGGTGTGGGTGTGGGTGTGTTTGTGTGAGTGTGCGTTGTGTGTGTGTTGCGTTTTTGCCTTTGTGAGGTGGGGTCTGCTTGGTTTTACAGTTTGCAGCTGACGTGACTTCTGATGTGCCTCCCTACACATTGCAAGAAACTGAGAGTGAACAAAGGAATTTGAACTCGAGCTAAATTCAAGGCCTCTTATTGGAGCGCGTGTCCGGTCAACCTTTGAGTCTATGAATTGCCCCAATACACCCTTGATGGCAGAAACAATGCAAGAGCCTGAGTGCCAATTAATTTAGATTGCTCATTCCACACATTTCCGAGCAAACTGCACGTGCAGGCATAGAAACCTGTTAAAGGACTTGCTTACCCTGCTTAAGTGTGTTGGTGTGTTTGTTCCATTGAATCAGAGCGCTGACACACATGAAAGCATTGCGTGTTTCCCACTATCAGAGTCATAAAACAGGCTCCTTACCCAATGCCATGACTTGTGCAGGCACGATAGAGTGTGTGATATAGAGCGTTGAGGAAGTGCTGTCCTCTAACAAAACACATTCCTTAATCAATGCCATGACTCATGCAGGCATGATAGAGTGTGTGATCCAGAGCGTGGAGGAAGTGCTGTCCTCTAACAAAACACATTCCTTAACCAATGCTGTGACTCGTGCAGGCATGATAGAGTGCGTGATCCAGAGCGTTGAGGAAATGCTGTCCTCGCTAATCAGGCCCAAGTCCGAGGCAGAGAAGCAGTCCAAAGGCGTTTTCACCACCACCATATCGTTCATGGAAAATGGTAGGAGGGGCTGCTGTGAGATGGAGCGTTTAGCTCTTCACACTGCTGTGCATGTATACTGGTGACTTTTCATAGGAATCAATTCATTCACTGGTCAGGGACAGTGGAGACATTTTGGAATGGATAACCTACTACCAGCTGGCGTACACAGCATGCACGTGCTCCAAGTCTTCTGTTGTCTTTTCTTGTTGGTGTACGCAGCATGCATGTGCTCAAAGTCTTCTGTTGTCTTTTATTTTCGGCGTGTGCTGCAGCAGTATGCATGCGCTCAAAGTCTTCTGTCGTCTTTTTTAACAGCATGCATGTGATCAAAGTCTTCTGTTGTCTTTTATTATCGGCGTGTGCTGCAGCAGTATGCATGTGCTCGGAGTCTTCTGTCGTCTTTTTTAACAGCATGCATGTGATCAAAGTCTTCTGTTGTCTCTTATTGTTGGCGTACACACACGCATGTGATCAAAGTATACTGTTGTCTTTTTTGTTGGCTTACGCACGTGCATCTGATTAAAATCTACTGTTGTCTTTTATTATCAGTATACGCAGCATGCATGTGCTTGCAGTCTTCTGTTGTCTTTTATTATCGGTATACGCAGCATGCATGTGATCAAAATCTTCTGTGTCTATTTTCTTGGCGTATGCAGCATGAAAGTGGCTGTTATCTACTGTTGTCTGCTATCGTTGTGCGCCTTTGTCGTCCGCCTTAGTTGTGTGCCTTGGCTCAAATGCTGCTGTGAAAAATGCCAACCTTTTGCTGTGATTCCTTCGCTTTCCTTCTTTTTGTGCACACAACGTTGCAGCCATCGCCCTCCTGTACCCTGGACAGCTGCTCATGCACAAAGCCTGCGTCCTCTGTGATGGAAAAGTGTGCTGCTGCATGTATGTGTGTGTTTGTGAAGCTTTCTACCAGACCCTGAGCCGCTTCTATGCAATGGAGCTCATACATAGAATTGGTCAGTTTCCTACATATATACCACATACATATATACTACACATACCACACATACATACACACCACATGCAAGTGCACAACCGAAAATCCGCATCACCTTTTTCACAACATGGGTGGTACTCTTGCAACCACAACTTTCGGAAAACGGAGTGCGACAAGTAAGGCTACCTTTCCACATGACCTGCCCTATCTCTCAGGCATCTGCTTCACTCCTGACAGCGATGCCATATTGGATGAGCTGAACGCGGCTTTGGAAGGAATCATCAGCGCCGCACAGCAAGCTCCACGCATTGTGTTCATGCGCGCGTTTGCACCCTACTTTGAGGGCAAGCCCTCCGGCCTGAACCCACCCTCCATCATTCGGGCCACTGCAAAGTTCCAGGTGTGTGTGTGTGTCTGTATGTGTGTGTATGTATACACGTGGGTTTCTTGATGTATGTGAGTATGTTTGGATGTTTGGATGTATGTGAGTTTGTGTGTGTGTGTGTTTGCATCTTCTGAGCGCTGGCACTCATGCTGTGAATATCCCCCAGCAGCATTCACTTGATACCTAGTACGACCAGAAAAACAAAAGTAGCCCAAATTAGCTGTAAGATCCTCTGCTTGTTGCTCATACAAATTACCAGCAGCTAACAACATGTTCGCCTGATTGAATTTTTCATCTCTGTACATGTGGCAAGCAGCGAAATTAAGCGGGCTTTGTATGAAATGTAGCTTGCATGCAAGTATGACATTAATCATCCAAAACATATTGTGTAACACACGCACAAAGCGCTTCGAGGTCCACCCTTAGAAAACCTTGGTTACATATGTGACAACAATTATTGCCTGCAATGTAACTTGCATGCTAGTAGTGTGATGCCTTTTATTTCTGTCAAAACCAGTATTGTGTAACACACGCACAAAGCGCTACGAGGTCCACCCTTAGAAAACCTTGCTTACACATGTGACAACAATTGTTGCCTGCAATGTAACTTGCATGCTAGTAGTGTGATGCCTATTTTTTCTGTCAAAACCAGTATTGTGTAACACACGCACACAGCGCTACGAGGTCCATCCCCAAAACAGTTTTAACTACCGGTGCATAAGTGACAACAAAGCGCGGACATTACCCTGTGAGAGATCACAAAATGCCAGCCCTTTTACAGGCTTGCCCAGGGCTGTGGTAATGCATCACGCATGGCCAAATACGCATGGCCAAATACCCATGGCCAAATACGCATGGCCAAATACATGGGGAACTCCCTGCTTCATCTATCGTGTGTGGCTGTGTAACTGGGTAAGCCACTGGGCCGACAGTACTGCACACTGTAATTGTACTCCAAGCCACTTCTATTATTTTATTCAATCGATTTGATTGTGGATGGCGATCGCAGGCCTTGAGGAGGCATGTAAATACCACCATTGCGGAAGACTACCAGGAAGCTCAGGAGTATGTCAAGGTGTGTGTGTGTGTGTGTGTGTGTGTGTGTGTGTGTGTGTGTGAGTGTGTGTGGTGTGTACAAGTGTGTTTGTGTGTGCGTGGAGTACACACGCGTTGGCATGCCAATGGTGTTTAAGACCTCCGATATACACTTCAACAATAGGAGTGCCAGGTATTTTGTGACCTTGTGATGTGGAACGAGGACCTATTGAAAACGCCAGGAGGTGCTGTCAGGGCTTGCTAGATGTCTTTGTGGTTTCGTTGATGCTGGAGCTGCGCGGCATCCTGCCTGAACGGCACACCTAACCTGGTAGGTATGCCGTCATGAGCGCAACCTGCATAATAGGCGCTGTGACCCCTGCAGCGGATCCAAAGAGTTTGAAAGCTATTGAGCACTATGTCAACAATCCACAACATGCTATTGAGCTATGTCATGAGCCATGCAGCTCATGACATAGCTAGCATATTCAATGTCAATGCTAGCATGTCTCAATGCCAGCAACATGCCATTGAGATATGTTTGAGCGCTGCGACCCCTGCAGCGGATCCAAAGAGTTTGAAAGCTATGTCGCGCTGCGTCAACAATCCACATCATGCTATTGAGCACTATGTCAACAATCATCCACAGAGCCACAGAGAGCATGTGCCCAAGACAGAACGTGATTGAGCGTTTCAAATGTTATGTTTTGGTGATCATCATGTGTGCAGTGTGCCGCTGCTAGGCAAATGAAGACCGTGGACCTCAATTATTCATCATCCATGAGGGCATCAGTTGCAAACCGCAAATTCCTTTGCACCGCTTTGTTACAAAACAACACACGTCGCACTTTGAAAATGTGATAGCTAACGCCACTTCTGTCATACAACACAAATGTCACATGCTGGCCTACAACCTCCTATTACGCTTTCCTCCCCCCAGATGTTTGAAGACTATCGCAAGGTCTATAATTTTGGGCATTCCTGGAGCTTCGAAGAATACACTTCCAAGGTAATGCCCTAGGGCTGACCAGTGTCTGCGTAAATCGCCGTACACCACAACTATGTTCAGAAAGCTCTTTCCCTAAAACAGACAGCTGCGTAAAATGTGGCAGGACATACGGTAGCAGCCTTTCCTACCATTGTTCATGAATGATATGGTGGTCGTGAACATGCCTTCGGACTGCTTCTCTGTCGCCTGTATTGAGTAAGCCATCAGTCAAAACGTGTGACGGCTAGTGCTCGTTAGTAAAGACCAACCCGACTGCCCAAAGGTTTTTAAGTTCTCTGTCGCATGTACAAGATGTTTTAATTCACTGTGGTCCAGGACGCTGTGTGTGAAGTGCTGCGTTGGATGATGCAGAGTTGGACATGAGTATTATGAAGATGGTGGTGAACATTTGCATGCGTAGGAAGGGTTTACTCTGTTAGGGCCCAGCTTTTTCCCCAGCGACATTCTATAAAATGCAGCCACCTCAGGATGATGTAAGAAGCTGCTGCACGTGGTACATCATGAGCATCACACTCTATTAATGTACATCATGAGCATCTGACTTCATCAATGAACATCATAAGCATGGCACATCACGAGCATCACACTCTATCATCGTACATCATGAGCATCTCACTTCATCAATGAACATCATAAGCATGGCACATCACAAGCATCACACTCTATCAATGTACATCATGAGCATCTGACTTCATCAATGAACATCATTAGCATGGCACATCACGAGTATCACACTCTATCATTGTACATCTCAAGCATTACACTCTATAAATGTACACCACAAGCATCTCACTTCATCCAAGTACATCACAAGCATGGTACATCACGAGCATCTCACTTCATCAATATTCATCATAAGCATGGACATCACACGCACCTCACTTGTTAATCAATGCACGCTGTTGCTTGTCAGTGTAGACGTGCGCTGTAACTCGTAGTTCTTTTACTTCCTTTGTCGAACACACACAGCCCAAGGCGCTGCGCAAAATACGGTGTGACATGTACAAGCAGTGTTTTATTTACTTTTGTCGAACACACACAGCCCAAGGCGCTGCGCAAAATACGGTGTGACATGTACAAGCAGTGTTTTATTTACTTTTGTTGAACACAAACAGCCCAAGGCGCTGCGCAAAATACGGTGTGACATGTACAAGCAGTGTTTTTTTTACTTTTGTCGAACACACACAGCCCAAGGCGCTGCGCAAAATACGGTGTGACATGTACAAGCAGTGTTTTATTTACTTTTGTTGAACACAAACAGCCCAAGGCGCTGCGCAAAATACGGTGTGACATGTACAAGCAGTGTTTTATTTACCTTTTTCAAATACACACAGCCCAAGGCGCTGCGTGAAATACGGCGTGACATGTACAAGCAGCGTGAATGGCGTAGCGAGCTGGAGCGCATGAAGATCTCACACGTGGTGCGAATGAATGCAAATCTCACAAAATGTATGCATGCAAATGAAAGTAATCTCACTTGTGGAGCGCATGAAGATCTCACACGTGGTGCGTGTTTGGTTCGCTTATGTCAATGCATGCAACAATAGCTGGTCATGTCTTGCTCAAACGCACGCATGAGGTGCATGCGTGAAGGCCTTGCATGTGGTGCGTAATGTAGAATGTAGATGATCCTTGTCAAGCTCATCACTGTCAGTACCGTCACTTGCGTACTGTGTTTTATGATCAAATGCACGCGCACCAAATCTGATGTGGCGCTCCATACGCACGCATGAGCTGGGTTGATTGGATGTTATGCACTGTGTGTAGGGCTATTTGTGCGCTCACGTAGGTCTGCGAGCGAGCATTATTTGCCAATATGCATGCTATGCTCACTTCGCTTGTTACTGTAAGAAATGCTTATATACGTTATACACATTGTAGGTACATGTTACCCTTATTGCAAGTCACCGTGCAATGCATGGTTGATTTTCCTATCGTAATGGCTGCTTGTTCGGTCAATTAATTTTTTCATTGCATCTTATATCGCACTCTTCCCTCCAACTTTTCGTCATGTCCATTGATCTGGTGTCAAGTTCCACCTACAAACCCAGAAACCCACATTCAAATTCACCCCTGCTATCATATTTTTGGGCCGCCTTTGCATGCTGACCTACTAAGTATATTAATCGCACTTCAACCAAGGTCAGAAGTGCCAGATGTTCTCATCCATCAGAATGTCCGAAGATCGCATCCATCAGGAACGTCCGATGTTCTCATCCATCATGACCCTTTCCGCTAACAATCAATCAAGTACTCATCTTTCAAGTACTCATCACTACTTCAGTCAGCAAATACTTCATTCTGCAAATACTTACAGTCAATGAAGCACTCGTGTACTGAATTTTTTTGTGACCCTTTTCACATACAGTTAATCAAGTACATAACAACGAATACTTACAGTCAATGAAGCACTCGTGTGCCGAGTACTCATCCATCATGACCCTTTCCACTTACACCCTTCCTGCCTTCCCTTGTCAGACGGGCTGTCTGTACATTGACTTCAAGTTTTCACTTACACCCCTCCTGCCTTCCCTTGTCAGACGGGCTGTCTGTACATTGACTCCAATTTTTCACTTACACCCCTCCTGCCTTCCCTTGTCAGACGGGCTGTCTGTACATTGACTCCAAGTCACTGCGCAACGACCTCATGCCCATCACCATCAACACCCTGGACAAGATCAAGTCCCTGCTCATGGATATGAGTAAGGACACATGTTTGGAGGTGGGAGATGCGTGTGTGTGTGTGTCTGCTTGCATGTGTGTGTATGTGTGTGTGCATGTGTATGAGTGTGCAAGTGTGTGTCTTTGTCAGAATCTCATTCCCTGCGCGCTTGCACCTGTGTGTAAACTCAGCAATTTTCCCCCTGCCAACATCCTTTTGCAGTAACGATCCCTTTGCATGGACGGGTCAAAAAAGTGTGTGTGCTCATACCTTGTCATTTGCTTCCTCAGGTGCTTGAAGATGTTAAGAGGCGTTTGGCTATGCTCAAGCAGCGTCCCACAGCACTGGACGAGTTCATGACCTACCAGGTATGTGTGCAAGAGATCGTAGTTTGTACAGAGATTTTAGTATGTGTGACGAGTTCATGACCTACCAGGTATGTGTGCAAGACACTTTGTATATGCAATGATCAAATCATCAAGTGCAATGATTGTGAGGATTGTTGGTGGTTGAACTCACAAACAGATTACGGTATGTAGAAACTGTTTAAGCTGTGACAGTGGCAGGTCAGACCAGCTCTAGGACATTGAAAGTGTAACTGTTACATGCGATCCTGTACAATGGCACTGTTGTTTTGTCGAAGCCTTGTCAAGCACGTACTTGGTCCAAGGATATCTTAATTTCTCTCCGCAGGTCATGCACCAGAAGCAGGTGGACGAAAAGAAGAAGGTGCTGGCCGCCGCGTCCAATGTTGATGACATGTATGACATGCTGGCCGCGTACGAGCAAAAGGTATGTGTGTTCATGTTTGTACCTAATTGTTTGTGTGTATGCGTCTTTAAGGCATGTACGACATGCTGGCCGCGTACGAGCAAGAGGTATGTGTGTTTATGTTTATGTTTGTACCTAATTGTTTGAGTGTATGCGTCTTTAAGGCATGTACGACATGCTGGCCGCGTACGAGCAAGAGGTATGTGTGTTTATGTTGTACCTAATTGTTTGTGTGTATGTGTCTTTAAGGCATGTACGACATGCTGGCCGCGTACGAGCAAAAAGGTATGTGTGTTTATGTTTATGTTTGTACCTAATTGTTTGTGTGTATGTGTCTTTAAGGCATGTACGACATGCTGGCCGCGTACGAGCAAAAGGTATGTGTGTTTATGTTTATGTTTGTACCTAATTGTTTGTGTGTATGTGTCTTCAAGGCATGTACGACATGCTGGCCGCGTACGAGCAAAAGGTATGTGTGTTGATGTTTGTACCTAACTGTTTGTGTGTATGTGTCTTAAGGCATGTGTGTGCATGTATTAATTCATGTGTCGTGGGCAGCAAAAATTCCAAAGAAGTGCAGGTCTGCTACGTCTGGCACGAATGTAATGTGTGCTGAAGTCGCGTTATCTTGAAGCAGCTATTCGTCTGCTCTCATCTATTTTTCCTCTCTATTATTTGCTTGATACTGAATGATTTTCATCCTTACGGTAAAATGCAAGAGGTGCATCCACAAATTTAATTATCTTGCAGCATTTTTTGTCAGTCAGGCAAAAGGCTTAAGCTAGTGTGCTGAAGCGCCTGCTGCAGCTATTCTGCACTCTTGTGACCAAGCTGACATGCCTGATGGAGTGTTTAAAGCAGCACAATCAAACAGGCACACACACGTACACACAAACACATGCACACGTACTGAGACATTGTTTGGAATGTGTGCATTTCTTTCAGGTAGCCACGCACACACACGCACACACGTACTGAGACATTATTGGAATGTGCGCAATCCTCTCATGTAGCCACGCGCGCACACACACACACACACACGTACCCAGACATTTTTTGGAGTGTGCACAATTCTCTCATGTAGCCACGTGCGCACGCACATCACACACACACGCGCACACACACACACACACGTACCGAGACATTTTTTGGAGTGCACAATTCTCTCATGTAGCCACGTGCGCACGCACATCACACACACACGCGCACACACACACACATACACGTACCGAGACATTTTTTGAAATGTGCACAATTCTCTCATGTAGCCACGTGCGCACGCACATCACACGCACACACAAATGCACGCACACACACTTACTGAGACATCGTTGGTATGTGCGCTTTTGTTTCAGGTGGTCACGTGCGCACGCACATCACACACACACACACACACACACACACACACACGTACACACACTTATTGAGACATTGTTGGTATGTGCGCTTTTGTTTCAGGTGGCCACGCAGGACCAAGTCAAGCACGATGACTGCAAAGAGAGCGCTGTGCAGTTCATGTACGAGCTTACGAACGGCAAGGTGAGTGGGTAGCACGTTTGTGTGTGTATGTGTGTGCATGAGTGTGAGAACGTATGTGCTTACAAACGGCAAGGTGTGTGGGTAGCACATTGTGTGTGAGCATGTGTGTGTGTGTGTGTGTGTGCTGGTGTGTGTGCATGTGTGCCTGTGTGCACGTGTGAATGCGTATAGGTATTTGATGCATATGTATATGAATGCCCCAACTTTCGCTTAAAGGAGGAGCTATGCTGCTTGCATTGAGTTAACTGTCCTCCAGGGTGTGCTCAATTTGCTGCAACGTTCTATGCTTTGCTACAATAGTTCATCCCCAACAACAAAAAAACCGTCAGATCAGATCCGCTGCAACCCTTAATACTTTGCTACAGGGTTTCATTGCCGACAAAAACTAATTTCAGATCAGATCTGCTGCAACACTTATTACGTGGCTACAGGAGTTCATTGCCGACAGCAAAAGAACCGTCAGATCAGATCTGCTGCAACACTCAATTCTTTGCTACAGGAGTTCATTGCCGACAGCAAAAGAACCGTCAGATCAGATCTGCTGCAACACTCAATTCTTTGCTACAGGAGTTCATTGCCGACAACAAAATAACCGTCAGATCAGATCTGCTGCAACACTCAATACTTCGCTACAGGAGTTCATTGCCGACAACAAAAGAATCGTCAGATCAGATGTGCTGCAACACTCAATTCTTTGCTACAGGAGTTCATTGCCGACAACAAAAGAACCGTCAGATCAAATCTGCTGCAACACTCAATACTTTGCTACAGGAGTTCATTGCCGACAACAAGAACCACCAGATTGAGGCCCTGCAGGGCAACATTGCTTCCATCTCACAAGAGCTCACTGATATCACAGCATCTCTGTATCAAGGTATGCTTTGCGGCCTGTGGCAAATAATTCTGATAAGACAGGTTTGACGTGGCAACACATTTTTGGTGTACCACGATACTGTGGGTGGCAGTTATGTTGATGGAATGGTTGGATATTTTGAAGGAGTGATCTTTATACTAAGGCGCGTTATGTATACATGTGTATGCTGTGTATGTGTGTGTGCGTTTGTGTGTGTGTTAGAGAGAGAGACAGAGAGAGAGAGAGAGAGAGAGACAGAGAGAGAGAGAGAGAGAGAGAGAGAGAGAGAGACAGAGAGAGAGAGAGAGAGAGAGAGATAGAGAGAAAGAGAGAGAGAGAGAGAAAAGAAAGGTATGCATGTGATTGTTTGCTGGGTGTGTCAGGGTGCTGTGCACCAACTGGGAGATGATCACACACAACAGTTGAGGCAGCATCTGAGACTTGCTGGTTTGTTGCACATATAGATTGCAACTACAGTTACACTACTTGGTGCAACTAAAGCTTGCAACTACAGTACTTGGTGCAAATAAGGCTTGCACCTACACTACTTGGTGCAACTAACGTTTGCAACCAAAGACAAGTCATTGCATCATGACAGCACCCTAAACCCTAAACCCTAAACCCTAAACCCTAAACCCTAAAATCATTGCATCATGACAGCACAAGTTTCCGTGCTATGGTGTGCCATGTTTAGCTGTACTACTACTACAACAAGTTTGTGTACTACTACAACAAGTGTGTGTACTACAACAGGGTGTGTGCCATCAAGTTACAAGTGTGCATACTACTACAAGTGTGTGCACTACAACAGGGTGTGTGCCATCAAGTTACAAGTTTGTGTACTACTACAACAAGTGTGTGCCATCAAGTTACAAGTGTGTGTACTACTACAACAGCGTGTGTGCCATGTAGTTACAAGTTTGCGTACTACTACAACAAGTTTGTGCACTACTACAACAAGTGTGTGTGCCGTGTAGCTGTACAACAACAAGTTCAAACCACAATTGTTTCTTTCAATATCAGCACATGTGGCCATGTTTTGTAGGATTGACCAGGGTATTACAAGGCTGTGCACACGTCGACATATAGTCGCACATAAAGCATACATTATTCTTGGCGTACATGGTAACGGCACCAGGGAAATGCTTGGACATATGGTCGCACATACAGCATACAGTATTTTTGGCGTACATGGTGCACTCACCAGGGAAATGCTTAGACATATGGTTGCACATACAGCATACATTATTCTTGGCGTACATGGTAACGGCACCAGGGAAATCCTTGGACATATGGTCGCACATACAGCACACAGTATTCTTGGCGTACATGGTGCACTCACCAGGGAAATCCTTGGACATATGATCGCACATATAGCATACAGTAGTCTTGGCGTACATGGTGCACTCACCAGGGAAATCCTTGGACATATGATCGCACATATAGCATACAGTAGTCTTGGCGTACATGGTAACGGCAGCAGGGAATTCTCCAGGCATATGATTGCACATATGATTGCACATGGTGCATTAATACCATGCAGTATTTTGGGTGCACACGATATTTTTGGCAGGAAATTCCCCAGGTTAACAGCCGTTCACGGTGCACGTATATCGTGCATTATTTATTATAGGAAGGGATCTCCCCACATGTATGGACATATGACATGCGGTGCACATGTACAAACTTAGCTAACCCTAAAGTGTGTTTGTCAATCTCTCACAGGTGACAACATCAACCCGGACGCAGACCCAGAGGTCACAGCAGCAGAGCTGGATCAGCTACTGCATCACGTACATGATCTTAAGTAAGTACTACACAGCGTACGCGTGTGTGACTGTGTGTTACTGTGTGTGACTGTGTCTGTTTGTGTCTCTCTTTCTCTCTCTCTCTCTCTCTCTCTCTCTCTCTCTCTCTCTCTCTCTCTCTCTCTCTCTCTCTCTCTCTCTCTCTCTCTCTGAGTCTATGTCTCCTCGTATTCCATTGCCTACATGTGTTCTTGTGCGTATGGTCATAAGTAAGTGATTCACATTCCTACAGTGTGCCCGTATGTGTGTGTGTCTGTGTGTCTCATTCTGAGTTTGTGTCTTTCTGTATTTAATTTTGTACGCATACACGCGCGCGTGATTGCTGTTGTAATTATTCTTTCATTCATTCAAAGTCAAACTGGATGCCCTTTGTAGCTTACAATCTCATGGAGTGAACAATCTGCTGTTGAACTGTTCCAAGCTGTAAGCAGTAAGTTAGGCCAGTTTGTATGGCATTCATATCGATATACACCCACACACACCCACCCAGTCGCACACATACACACGTATGTACCCACACACACACACACTCACACACACTCACACACACACACTCACACACCCACCCACCCAGACTTAATCACACACACTCATACACACACCCACACTCACACACACTCACACACACACACACTAACACACACACTCGCACACACACTAACACACACACCACTCACAGGGCTGCGTGTGACACGTTCCGTGAGTACCAACGCTTGTTTGAGCTTGAAGAGGACAGCTTTGAGGTTGCTACCCAGACAGAGGCAGAAACGGATGCACGCTTCAGCGTAAGTCAGCTCGTTAAAGATATAGCTTGTTCATAACTCATAACATAAGTCAGCTTGATAAAAATTGGTTTGTTCATTACATAATTGCCTGTAGATGATGGCTGAGACTTGCCCAGGTTGTTCACTCTGCTTTCAGTAACAAGGTTTAAATGTGCTACATGGATGTTTGAACCTTACCGTACCTTTTGCACTGACCCATGTGCAATACTAGAAAATGACAGCGCACACGCAATATAAGAAAATGGCAGCGTACACACAGAGCCCGTTCGCTTGCAGTGTGTGAGTGTGTGCGTGCGTGCACATAAGTGGGGACGCGTGCGTGTGTATGCGTTTGTGTGCATGTGTGCTTGTACATGTGTGTGTGTAGGGGGGGTTGCGTGTGCATATGCATGAGCTGCACCCACACTGCAACACTGTGTTTAAAAAGCGCAACGTAGCACGGCATCTGCACAGAGTGCGCACTGCAGCACATGCTATCTGCAACGGACGTCCATTGAGCCTTCTTTGCTCCTTCTGACACTCTTAAAGAATGAAGAGATAGGGGAAAGCATGCAGCCTACCCAGACAGGATGCCTTTACTTTCTTTGCACCTTACTTGCCGTTTTGCCAACCCATCTGTGTTGCCTCAGCCAGAACCGTGCGTTTAAATGTATGCACCATAAATGAGCCTATACATTTTGGAATGACCCTGTATAATCATCATGTTCTTTTTATAATATATTATGGCTCTGGCCAACCCTATTATTTAGCGTTGGCATGGGTGTCCTAAAAAACCTCTCACTATAAACCTGCGAGCATCAGAAAGCCTCTGTTCATAAGGCAGCCTATCATGCAGGCTTATGATGCTTTGTGGGTACTTCCTCCACCACATGTGTTGATTGCTGAGATCTCCCAATTGATTGCAGCTTTGGAACTCCCTTAATGATTTCATGGAGAAGAGCCAGGAGTGGACGGAAGGCCCCATCCTGGACGAGGTATGCACTTGTGTGTGTACGTGTGTGTATATGTTTGTTTGTGTCTGTGTGTGCCTGTGCGTGCGCTTGCCGCTTTCCATGCACAAGGCCGCTTCCGATATTCAGGAAAAGTGTGCCTGTCTATGACAACCTGTCATGTAAGCTAGCTTGGTTTAAAGGATTTGTTACCAAGGCCAAGGAAACAGGCTGCTTGTGAAGCCATTTTCCTCACCAACGAAGGTTGGGACATACGACTTGTAAGTGCAAAGGCTTTCAAAGATAAACCATGCAATTCACATAACTGCTCCCAATTCCTGCACACAGGATAACAATGTGGAGCTGTCTATTGACAAAGTCAGGTCAGAAATGGAGGACTACGCGCTGCGCGCCTACACCATGGTGAGATTTGCAGCGTGAAATTGGGTGAAAAGATCTGATTTTCGCTGATGTGTTCCATTGCCAGAATGAATTTAAGACCTGCACCGCGGACCTACACCAGGGTGATATTTGCAGCGTGAAATTGGGTGAAAGTTATGATGTTCGCTGATGTGTTCCATTGCCAAAGTAAAGATTAGGACTCGCACTACGGTCTACACCATGGTGACACCTGCAGCATACTGCGGGAATTATAGTGAGGGTATGTACTGTTCGCTGACGCATTCCATTGCCAGAATGAAATTTATAACTTGCACTGCAAGTTTACACCATGGAAAGCTTTGCAGCACCCAGTGTAAAATGGGGTGAAAGCTTGTGTGTGTGTGTGTGTGTGTGTGTGTGTGTGTGGGTGGGTGTGTGTGTGTGTGGGGGTGGGTGTGTGTGGGTGTGTGCGCGCGTGTGTGTGCGCGTGATGTTCATATCATAATCTACCAAAGTTCTTATGAAAACTTGCGCTGCAAATTATATCATGAAGAGACTTTAAGCACACTGGGATTCAAATTGAAAATGTGTATATGCTTGTTGAATGGTTCTACCTGTAAGCTAGCAATATGACGGGGCTTTCAGCACACTGCAGAATCTGAAATCAGGACACAAAAGCAATCCAAAATTCCCCTATTGCCAACAGTAAGATAGAAGGTTGAGCACTGAGCCTTGGATTTGTCAGATCCGCAGCCACGCGTTCAACCGACCGCCATGCGCTCAACCAACCAAAAACCATGCGTTCAGCACATGATGCAGTCATGCAAGAGTCCAGTGGCAATCTAGCATATTACAACCACTGACCTCCAAAAGAGGCACGCAGGGCAATCTGGTCAAACAATTGTGGTGCTGTGTTACGTGTGCAGGGCAAGAAGAACCCTGACGACCCAGTGGTCGCGCGCTTCAAGGACTGCATCGACGACTTCAAGCAAATCATGCCTATGGTGGAGGAGCTCGCCAACCCTGCTCTCAAGAGAAGACACTGGTGAGCATCTGGTTTCTATTTGTATGATGCTGCATACTCGCGCTGCATGACCATTATGGTGTGCCGTTTGCCATTTTATTTGTATGCCGTTTGCCATTTAGTTTGTGTGCCGTTCGCCATTTTATCTGTATGATGCTGCAAGGTCGCGCTGCATGACCATTATGGTGTGCCGTTTGCCACTTCATTTGTATGATGCTGCATGATCCTCGTTATTTGTTAATGGTGTAACACCCATGCCATGGTAGAATGTCTATGGTAGAAGAGCTCGCCAACCCAGCCTTCAAAGAGAGGCACCAGTAAGGATGGCCCGGTGACCGCATTTGATGGGGTATCAGGCCAAGTTATTGCCTGCTAACCCTGTTTTGTTCTGCTGTGCCCATGTTAATGGTACACACCCTCAAACACTAGGCGAAGGAGCTTGCCAGTGCCGCTCTGGAAGGGCAAACTGTCCGTCTGCAGGCAATAAGAGAAAACACATGCAGACAATAAAAGAAAAACATGCAGACAATAAAAGAAAAACATGCAGACAATAAGAGAAAACACATGCGCTTTGATGTCTGAGTCATAGAACATATTGTCTCAATGTCAGCACATCAACGTGCTTTGATCTCTGGCTCGGTATAACAAGAATGTCCAACTCTAAATGCTGGGAGCAACCATTATTCAACTGCCTACGTGCACAGGGACGAGATCTTCAAGCTGATCGAAGCAGACATCCCTATGAATGACACCAACACCGGCTATGCCCCCTTCAGCGTGCGCATGCTTCTCCAGTACAGTGTGCTGGACACGTTTGACCAGATCCAGTCGATCAGCGGCATGGCCTCAAAGGAGTACAGGTGCGTGTGTGTGCGTTTGTGTGTCTGTGTGTGTGTGTTTGTGCTGTGGCGTGCTTGACTGTGCAGCAACAAAGGAGTACATGTGTGTGTGTGCGTGCTTGTGTCTGTGTGTGTATGCTGTGGCGTGCTTGACTGTTGCAGCAACAAAGGAGTACAGGTGCGTGTGTGTGCGTGCATCTGTGTGTGCTGTGGTGTGCCTGGCGTGCTTGAACGTGCAGCAACAAAGGAGTACAGGAGTGTGTGTGTGCGTGCATCTGTGTGTGTGCTGTGGCGTGTTTGGCGTGCTTGAACGTGCAGCAATAGAGGAGTACAGGTGCGTGTGTGTGTGCTTGTGTCTGTTTATGTCTGTGTGTGCTGTGGCGTGTCTGGCATGCTTGACTGTGCAGCAACAAAGGAGTACAGGTGCGTGTGTGTTGTGCCAGTGATGGTGGGAATTTGTTGGAGACGTTGTAGAGAACATTATCATGGCCTTGTCTTTTTTTCCTGAGCACAGACCACACTCGTACACTTTGTTCCCTGAGAACGTCTCATATGCATATAATCAAGACGAGTGTATCTCATTAGCGCTTCTAATCAAGATGTTTTCCTCTTCTTTGCACAACATGTTGCCATTTGAACACCAAACATGTTTGCCATTTGAACACCAACATGTTGCCATTTGAACACCAACATGTTGCCATTTGAACACCAACATGTTGCCATTTGAACACCAACATGTTGCCATTTGAACACCAAACATGTTGCCATTTGAACACCAAACATGTTGCCATTTGAACACCAAACATGTTGCCATTTGAACACCAACATGTTGCCATTTGAACACCAAACATGTTGCCATTTCAACACCAACATGTTGCCATTTGAACACCAAACATGTTGCCATTTGAACACCAACATGTTACCATTTGAACACCAAACATGTTGCCATTTGAACACCAACGTGTTGCCATTTCAACACCAACTTGTTGCCATATGAACACCAACGTGTTGCCATTTCAACACCAACATGTTGCCATTTGAACACCAACATGTTGCCATTTGAACACCAATTTGCAGCCTGGAGAGGATCCTGGATAAGATGGCCAAGGACTGGGAGGGCATCAACTTCATTGCCGTGGAGTATAAAGACACTGGCACCTACATCATGGCAGGTTCTGATGAGGTCCAGGTAAGCAAGAACAAAGGCACCCTATTTAATGTCGCTGCATTTGTGCAATTAGGATACGTCTACTTGAGTTTGAAGACACTGGCACCTACATCGTGGCAGCTGCTCAATTAAGGTCCAGGTAAGCATTGACAAAGGCACGCTTGCTGATTGTCACTGCTGTCTTTGTGTAAAAAATATGCTTCCTGGTGCTTGGTACAGCCTGATTGCAGGCCCTTCCACAAATCTTGGACCAAAGGTTCCAAAGCAAGTATACATAGGGTTGGCCAGAACCGTATACATACAACGTATATGACTATATTTAATTAAATCCCTGCAAAAAATGCCGTATATACACGTATATGTATATTTCTTGCCAACCCTAAGTATACTACGTGTCCTTGAGGAGCAACAAACTTGTATGCGTACAACTATTTTTGCACAGATCTGGCAGGGAATGTCACCTTTGTCAGATTTATTTTAGCACACCCAGCATGATCAGATCCTACTAGCTAGCTATGGCTATACATCACCCATCCCAGCACGTTTTTGCGTCGCCCTCTGCCGCGCTTCAGTTGAAACAATGAAATGCAGTACCTTTTTGCAACCAACCGTTTGCACAGGCGTTGCTGGACGACCAGATTGTCAAGGCACAATCCATGCGAGCGTCACCCTTCATCAAAGCCCTAGAAGAGCGTGCATTTAAATGGGAGGACCTCCTGGTTGGCTTACAGGCAAGTTGCCTGTGAGGAACGTGTTGTTCTTTTAATGGTTGGTTCTGATTAATCTGCTTGATTTCATGGAAGACTCGTGGATGTTGGTAGTATCTGTGTATCTGTGTAGTTAATGTGTCGTCCTGTGTATGGACTTCTTGTCAGCTGTGTGGTGTCAGCTGCGTAGTCAGCTGTGTAATGTGTGGTGTCAGCTGTGTAGTCAGCTGTGTACTGTGTGGTGTCAGGTGTGTAATGTGTGGTGTCAGCTGTGTAGTGTGTGGTGTCAGCTGTGTAATGTGTGGTGTCAGCTGTGTAGTGTCAGCTGTCTTGTCAGCTGTTTAATTTGTCATTCTGTGTATGGACTTCTTGTCAGCTGTATGGTGTGTACTTACTTATGCACGGTGCACTTGCTTGTCAGCTGTGGTCGCTCCGCTGTTTTGTGTCCTGCATCACTTAACTTGTCAGCTGCTGTGGCTCTTGGGCTGGCTGACCGGCATATTAGTGGAAACAGCTAAAACTAAGATCAGGACACAAGAGGCACGTTATGCTCAAGCTGCATGTAATTTCCCAAGAATCCTGTCCTGCTAAGCCACTTGGCAGGAGCTCTCACTGCCCAGTCAGCGTGATTGTTGTGATTGCCAGTCGTGATTGTCTCACTGATCAGTCAGTCGTGATTGTCTCACTGCCCAGTCAGTCGTGATTGTCTCTCTGCCCAGTCAGTGGTTGTCTCACTGATCAGTCGTGATTGTCTCACCGCCCAGTCAGTCATGATTGTCTCTCTGCCCAGTCAGTCATTGTCTCACTGATCAGTCGTGATTGTCTCACTGATCAGTCGTGATTGTCTCACCGCCCAGTCAGTCATGATTGTCTCACTGCCCATTCAGTCGTGATTGTCTCTCTGCCCAGTCAGTGATTGTCTCACTGATCAGTCGTGATTGTCTCACTGATCAGTCGTGATTGTCTCACTGCCCATTCAGTCATGATTGTCTCACTGCCCAGTCAGTGATTGTCTCACTGATCAGTCGTGATTGTCTCACCGCCCAGTCAGTCATGATTGTCTCACTGATCAGTCGTAATTGTCTCACTGATCAGTCGTGGTTGTCTCACTGCCCAGTCAGTCGTGATTGTCTCACTGCCCAGTCAGTCGTGATTGTCTCTCTGCCCAGTCAGTCATGATTGTCTCACTGCCCAGTCAGTCATGATTGTCTCACTGATCAGTCGTGATTGTCTCACCGCCCAGTCAGTCATGATTGTCTCTCTGCCCAGTCAGTCATGATTGTCTCACTGCCCAGTCAGTCATGATTGTCTAACTGATCAGTCGTGATTGTCTCACCGCCCAGTCAGTCATGATTGTCTCACTGCCCAGTCAGTGATTGTCTCACTGATCAGTCGTGATTGTCTCACCGCCCAGTCAGTCATGAATGTCTCTCTGCCCAGTCAGCGTGATTGTTGTGATTGTCAGTCGTGATTGTCTCACTGATCAGTCGTGGTTGTCTCACTGCCCACACTGCCCAGTCAGTCATGTGTTCTTTATTGCTTGCACAGGATACACTGGACAACTGGCTGTCTTGCCAAGCCACGTGGCAGTATCTGGAGCCCATTTTCAGCTCTCCTGATATTCTCAAGCAGATGCCAGTGGTGAGTGCAGCGTTCTGACTCCGGTCATTACAGTGAACACAAACAGCATATTGCGGTCAGTGCTGTGTATCTCAAACTGGTAGGGTTGGCCAGAACCGTATATATACACCGTTTATGACCGCAAATTCGATGATTTCCCTGCCAGATATACCGTACAAACACCGTATTTATATGGTTCTGGCCAACCCCACGTACAAGTCATAGCAGGACAGAGGTGTGCAGTGGCTTGAAACCCTTTGATTAAATGAGCACAGATTGTGTATTTACTGTGGTGGTGCCCCGTTCTGACACCATCAAAAGCAGCAGAAGCAGTGAGGGCAGATGGCTCGGGTTGGCCAGAACCATACATATACGGTGTACATACGGTATTTATGGCAGGGAAATCACCAAAAATACGGTCATATGCGGTGTATATATACGGTCCTGGCCAACCCTACACATTATCCATTCAACCAACCTAGGCAGGGGAAAAATAGGTATACGCTTATTTTCAAGGATGACGTCATCACACACATGCACACACACACACGCACACACACACACACACACACACGCACACATGTTTATGCGCACAAACATAGACAACCACTGACACACACACCTTCACACCCACGCTGATACGCAATCGACGCACAGGAGGGCGAGAAGTTCCAAATCGTCGACCAAGCCTGGAGGGACTTGATGGAGACCGTTGCTGCCAATCCTGGGGCCCTAGCCATGGGGGCAGACAAAGAGCGGCTCTCCACACTACAAGAAAACAACAGGTGGGTTGCGTGAGTGAATGTGCCTAGGAATGTCAGAAGGGTATCTGTGCATAGTTGAAGGTCACGTGCATTGCTTCCCACTCATTTCTTCTAATTTCCATGGCAAACGCGCACACACTCACACACACACACACACGCACACACACACACACACACACACATACACACACACAAACACAAACACACACACATTTTAGGATGCTTGAGGAAATCCAGAAGGGCCTCAGTGCGTATTTGGAGGTCAAGCGTGTTGCCTTCCCACGCTTTTTCTTCCTGTCCAACGACGAGATGCTGGAGATCTTGTCTGAAACGAAGGACCCCCTTCGTGTGCAACCCCACCTTAAGAAGTGCTTTGAGGGCATTGACAAGCTCAAGTTTGATGAGAGCATGGAGATCACAGGTGGGAATGCAGGCATGCCTGTGTGTGTGCGTGTGTATATGCGTGCATGCGTGTGTGTGTGCCTGTTTTTTGAGTTGACACTCCTTTGTTCGTACATCTGTAAGTAACATACATCTGTACGTAAGTAACATACATCCGTGAGTAATATACATCTGTGCGTAAGTAACATATATCTGTAGGTAAGTAACATACACTTTAAAGTAAACGTCCGTAAGTACCACACATCTGTAAGCAAACATCCTTAAGTAACATAAATTTGTAAGTAGCATACATCTGTAAGTAAACATCCGTAAGTAACATACATCTGTAAGTAACACACATCTGTAAGTAAACATCCGTAAACATCCGTAAGTAAAATACATCTGTAAGTAACAAACATGATTACTGTGAGGCAGAAGGTGGTGCCTATGCAGATTCACACGAGTTTGCTGCGTGTATCTTCGTGCAGTCCTTGAGCCGCACACCTTATTTTTACCACACAGGCATGATCAGTGTGGAGCAGGAGGTGGTGCCCATGCGAAGACACATTAGGCCCTCTGACGCCAAGGGCTCAGTGGAGAAATGGTTGGTGCAGGTAAGGGTAAATGGCAGCTTCCTTTCTGTGCTGTGCGCAGCACAGCTTTGGTGTGTGTGGTTGGGTGTATGTATGTGGGTGTTTGTGGGTTTGCAGCTACAGGGCTTTCTGGTGGTTTCATGGCATAGTTGTTGCACCATCCATATGCCCTGCCCTGTACAGCATAGCTTATGTGGGAGAGCCCAACGTGGGTGAATGTCTTGAGGCATGGGATTGGCTGTTCATTACCCTTCAACACTAAGCGCACTCACCTTATGGATGGGTGAGAACTTTTAAGCAGGCTGAGATGGGGTAGAAAATGCTGCAGCTTAAAGAAGTAAAAAACTGCTCTATACACACGTCCAGATTTACACACACAACGTGCATGTTACACACACACAAACACAAACACACACACGAACACGCACACACACATACACACACACACAAACACACACACACACACGCACACACAACGCACATGTTTTACTTGTCCAGGTGGAGTCAGGCATGGTGGAGTCGGTGCGCGAGGTTTGTAGCCAAGGAGTGGAAACGTACACCAAGACGCAACGCCACAATTGGGTGCTGCAGTGGCCGGGTCAGGTGGTGCTGGTGGTGACGGCCATCTTTTGGACGCAGGTGTGGATTGGGAGACGTGATAAATGATGGGAGAGGGTTGCAGGGGGATGAAAGCGCATACAGGTATGGTTGAAATAGGTGCAAAGTGGTGCTGGTGGTGACGGCCATCTTTTGGACGCAGGTGTGGTTGGAATGGAAGACGTGATGGATGATTGGAGAGGGTTGCAGGGGAATGGAAGCGCACACAGGTGTGGTTGAAATAGGTGCAAAGTGGTGCTGGGGGTGGCTGCCATGTTCTGGACACAAACGTGGTTGGAATGGAAGACATGATGAATCATGGGAGAGGGTTGCAGGGGAATGGAAACGCACACATGTGTGGCTGAAATAGGAGCAAAGTGGTGCTGGCGGTGGCTGCCATGTTCTGGACACAAATGTGGTTGGAATGGAAGACATGATGAATGATGGGAGAGGGTTGCAGGGGAATGGAAGCGCACACAGGTGTGGCTGAAATAGGTGCAAAGTGGTGCTGGCGGTGGCTGCCATCTTTTGGACGCAGGTGCGGATTGGGAGACGTGATGAATGATGGGAGAGGGTTGCAGGGGAATGGAAGCGCACACAGTTATGGTTGAAATAGGTGCAATGTGGTGCTGGTGGT
>Ga0307963_1000783_pt1 | contig 22649 bp, 28 predicted proteins | sample OrgLakmetagen594_FD_201829 | JGI IMG/M metagenome (GOLD analysis project Ga0307963, IMG submission 201829) | Saline water microbial communities from Organic Lake, Antarctica - #594 | ecosystem: Environmental > Aquatic > Non-marine Saline and Alkaline > Saline | place: Antarctica: Organic Lake... | reverse complement strand
CTGGGGGGCCGGGGTGGGCTTGGCTGGCGCTCCACCCCCTAGGAATGAGAAGGCAGGCTTGGGGGCTGCAGCGGGAGCAGCAGCAGGGGTGGCTGCCGTTGCCTGCACTTCCTGCTTAGCGGCAGCACTGGCGATGGCACGCTGCTTGGCGGCCACCTCGTCACGCACGGCCTGGACAAGATACGGGAATATGAGGGGGACATTCTCGTAGATACTGGATGGGCTTGAAGTGATCACGGCTTGGGACATTGGTGGGAATGCTAGCATTTATAGCACTTGCGCTTGCACATTGGACATGTGTAACATGTGCTCCATTGGAAACAGTACGTCTGATTGAGAGGGTGCTGGATAGAGGACAGGCCTACTTTTTGATCACTCGTGGCCCAAGCAGGCACTGATGTCAAAGCCAAACAGGACGCACACGCACACGCAGATGCACAAAGCACACCTTGAGCTGCTGTGGGCTGAGAGCCTGGTTGCCTTCGGTAGCAATCGCCTTCTTGGCCTCCTCCAGCACCAGCCTGTAAAGGGCGTGCGTGTGCACGTAGCACATATTACTTGTGAGGTTGCCAGTTGTTACCACTTGTTATGCATGAGTGCTTGTCATCACCACTACCAAAGCTCTGCAGAGCGGACATGCAACCGCTCTGACGTGGCTGGCATTCTAAGCTCATCACACCAATCAGCGAGTGCATTCAGGAACACTGCACTGAATCTATCATTTGCGTCGCGACCTGATAATTCTTTGTCTGCAATTCATTACTTCCAGCCGCCCCTTTTGTAAACCATGACCCTTATCTTCTCTGTTTCCCCCCCCTTTCACCATCGTCTCTGCCCCACATCTCAGACAGCCCCTTCCGCCACTCTCTCTCTCTCTCTCTCTCTCTCTCTCTCTCTCTCTTTCTCACCTTGCTGTCGTCTCTGCCTGGATGGCCTCCTCCACCTCACGACGTGCAGCGCTCAGGCTAGCCTCTACAGAAGCAGCCTCCTTCAGGGCAGGTGCTGCCTTGGCCTTCACCTAGAGGAGCACACAAACACACACATTCAAAGTTTGTAAGTCCTCACTTCCTCCCTTTTAACAATCCCACGCATTAAAACATCATAGCCGTCGTTTGAAAGAGGTCGTCCCCGTGCCAAAAGTCACCCCAAACAGGGCCAATACACTTTTCACTCAATCCAAAGCCCCCTATACCTCATCTGAATGCAAGATACTTGATGTTAAATTTAAACCATTGATATTTGCTGGAAATTCGGCATTCTGGGGGGCTGTGTGGGGCCCGGTGCATATTTTGCACCCACTTTGGCAGGGAAAAGGTACATTTCTGAACTTGCCCCGATCAACCTTTGCTTCAGGATATAAGCATTATAAATGTCATATAACAATGCTGCAATGTCGAATTTGGGACAGGGGTACTGGGAATGCCGGCATATGGGAGGCACTCACACAAGGGACACAGGGGAAAAAGGCAGAAAAACCTGACGCTCTATACCTGCTGTGAGTTTCAGCCTGGTTTTTGTTACCAAAGTTGCAGGATTAAATATAGTTTAATACAAATTGAAATGGAGCCAATCGACGGCATGTTCGGAATTTGGTGAATTGTTTTGCAGCGTTACATGCAGCAATTCCCGCCTGTGCTTTTCCAACTCCATATAAAGCTCTCATGTTGACACACCAGATTTGCGGACCGAATTATCAAGCCATATAAAATTTAAAGGGCGCGGATTGGTGCAGTGTGTGAGGAATGGTGTCGGTCTTTGTGGCGTGACATTTTATTGCGAGCCACCCACTGGGTCTTTCCGCCTGCTTTCTTTGTGGGCATATAAAGAAAACATTAAGCTATCCAACACAACTTTCAGCTCCCAAAACGGTGGAGTGGTTGGGGAGATATGCCCAATTTAGGGGTATTGGCCCTATTTGCCGGGGAGGGGGGGGGATTTTCCATGGGGACGACCAAGAGTGGATGAGTTGTTTGGAGGAGTGGATGAGGTGAGCCTTTAACTGTAAGCCAACGCTTCTTGAAGGTGAAGCTGCCAGCAGCTAATGAAGGGATGATACCCCTGTAAACATGTGCCCAGATAGAGCAGCATGGGTCAGCATCTCACCTGAACACTGGAGAGAGACCCTGCCTGCATGTCGACAAGCCCACACTGCTCCAACGCACACACAAATACATAACACACACGCACATGTGCACACAGACACACACGCACACCTCGGCCTCGTTTTCCTTTGCCTCAGCCAGGCTTGCATTAGCAGCCTGGATGCGGTCCACTGCGCCTTCTAGTTCCTCACGGGCGGCGGCCATGCGCTTGTCGCCGCTTGCTAGCAGGGCGCGCGAGTCCTGTGACACATACATGCATGAGTAAGCGTGTCATGGAGACTGAGAGTGCCACAGGCGTGTGTACCTCTGAGAAGACATGAGCGCATCAATGCAACAGCTGAACAGGATGGACGAACGCCCCTCAGGCACCACTGCACCAGAAACAGCGACGGCAGTGTTACTTTTAGGATGTGTGTGGTCCAAGCCAATCCGGGCCAAATTTTGCAGGAAGTGTAAACATTGTCGTAACAGCATGCATCCCTTTGTAGCTCCTTTGCAGAAGGCTATTTGCAGTCCACACCTGCTGCACATGCTTCCACACTTTTTTTCACATTTTGTATTTTGCTAATACGTGGTTTGAAAAAACCTTCATCTGCCTCCTTACACATCTTTGACAGCACACTTTGCAGCTATCTACCTTGCTGGCTGAGCGTGCTGCGAGCTGTGCCTCCTGCGAGATGTCTGGCATTATGCCGCTGGCACTCTCCAGCAGCTCAGTCAGGCTCAGTTTGGGTGCTGTGGTCTCTGCGGTCACCTCAAGGACCCTGCAGGCATATGTGTGATGTTCCTCCTTACATGGCGCTTGACACTGCTTGTGTGTATCGGCATATCATCACAGCAAATGAGAAGCATCTCCTGCATAGCTTACACGGATCCTCGGACAGCTCAACATCCTGTCACACGCAGCATCTCATGAGCGGAAAGACAGCCACCTTTGTGATCATTAGGTTGTTTTATTCAGCTTACCACCCAAATCAAGGCCCAAAAAAAAACACTAATATCTGAGCATGCAAGACCCTTAATCACACATATCGAAGCACCCCTGCACACCCGGTTGTACTGGTTGGTGCCCAGGTGTGCTGGGGCTTTTTTCCAGCCAAAGGTCGATACCCAGCCAAAGGCCAATTTTCTAACGCTCCTCCCCGGTGCCAAAAGAACACAGGGATGTTCAGGATGACATTCCTGACGTATTGGTCAAGGTCCGGGGTCTGGGGTGGGGGTCCAGCTTTGGACTCCCTTTGACCCCGTTGGGAATTTTCAAAAACCAACGCTTTGGACAGGATGCACGAGTTGAGGAGTCGATATTTGCGATGTGCATTACATGTATGTACATGATATGTACCTATACATGACTTAAATGTGTATTACTGACTATAGGCATTATAATTTTAATTTCCCCTTTTTTGGGTGGGCTTGACTATAGGGTTCCTGGCCTTCTGATCTTGCACACGGCCTTCCTCGGTGCACATCACTGATACCCATCCCCATACACATAGCCCTAACCCAAGCAATAGTCGCACACGGCCTTCCTCGGTGCACATCACTGATACACATACACATACACACAGCCCTAACCCAAGCAATAGTCGCACACGGCCTTCCTCGGTGCACATCACTGATACCCATACACATACACATAGCCCTAACCCAAGCAATAGTCGCACACGGCCTTCCTAGGTGCACATCACTGATACCCATCCCCATACACATAGCGCACTGTGCGATTTTGCCCGAAGGTCTACCTTAGAACAGCTGGCATGCCTTCAACACAACTCGTAATGCACGTATACGCAACACCACGTTTGTCACGTGCCTGGCAGAAAACAGGCACGCCCCTCTCCCACCCCCTCATGCACGTACTTGTTTGCAGCCAGGTCGGGGTTATCCAGGCAGGCGCCCACCAGCTCTGCCACCTGCAGCCTTGATACCTGGCCCCCGAAGGTGGTGTCCCGAGGCGACAGCTTCATGTTGTGTGTGTTCTTGTAGCTGTCCGTCGGGCGCTCCATGCCCCCTGGGCGCAGGATGGTGTAGGCCATGCCACTGGTCTCCAGGGCCTTCTCTGCCTCCCGCTTAAAAAAAAGCACGCCCCAGAACAGGTTGAGGATGCTGGCGGGCCAGCCGACCTGTGTGTGTGTGCATGGCAGAGTGGCTGTGGTGCAGAGTGGCTGAGGTGTAGAGCGTGTTAGTAGTCTACAGGATACCATTTGAGTTTGAACTGAGCACGGGCTTAAGAGAAGCAAGGGTGAAAAGGGAATGAGGGGCGCTGGCACATGTGTCACAAGGGGCGACTGCACAATCACAAGCGTCTTGCATGCAATTTCACAAGAGCTAGCTCATCCAAACAGTGCAAGGGAAGAAGTGAGGAAAGGCTTGCTGTGCACTTGGGCATGCGTGTGAGTTTGTGTGTGTATGTGTGTGTGTGTGTGTGTGTGCGCGCGCGCTTGTGTGTATGTGCATGTGCCCGTGCGTGTATGTGTATGTGCCTGTGTGTGTACACATGTCCCCTGTCTACCTTGCCAGTGCCCAAGGAGCTGATCAGGATAAAGCGCTCCACGCCTGCTCCTGAGGCCTCCTTGATTAAAGAGATGGTGCCATCCCCGTCAATGGCCTTAGGAGCTCCAGGGTTCAAGGCGTCACTCTCTGGGGCACCCACTGCACACACAACACTGCAGGCAAAGAGGCACGCAAGAATGTGAGTGTGGAAAGCATGTGCCTTATCGGTAGTTATCTGAGCACGGAAATTGTCCAATTTGGGTAGTTAAATCAAGATCAGTCAGGGACAAATGTGTGTGAGCAACCTCAACGCTAACATGAGTTTGCACGCTCATGTAGAATGAATCGGCTTGCTCAATGTGTGTTGGCATCAAGTATGGCAATTGGCCAATGGAACTCTAATTATGCTGGTATAGTTTGTGTGAATTTGATGTCTGCGCAAGCTCTGCAAGCAGTAACAAGTTGTGCGTGTGCTATCTTGTGCGATTGCAGACGTACGAGTGGGCAAGAATATTTTGTGCTTTGGCAAGCATGCACATAAATGGTTTTGTGCATGCTCACGTGTGTGAGTGTGTGCGTGTGTGTGTTTGTGTGTGTTATGTGAATGTATGCACGTAAGTGCATGTGTGTGTGCATGTGTGTGTATGTGTATGTGTGTGTGTGTGCGTGTGCATGTGTGTGTGTGTGCGTGTGCATGTATGTGTGATTGTATGTATGATGCATGTGCGCATGAACGCTAAAGTGTGCATGTGCATTATCATATGCGTGCCAATGAATGTGTATTGTGCACGTATGCGTGCATGGTTCATTTGTGAGAGAGTGCGTGTGTGCATACATGCGTGTGTGCCAAGTGCACAAGCGCACATTGTTCAGTATTTGCATGTGGTTAAGCACGCATGTGTGTGTGTGTGCGTGTGTGTGTGAGCGTGTGTGCACGTGTCCCCGTGTTCATTGAACGTACATGTATATGCTTGTGTGTATGTGTATGTGTGTGCGTGTGTGTGAGTGTGTACGCGCGTGCGTGAGTGTGCATGCGTGCGTTGTGTGTTTGTGTGTATGTGTGTGTGCATGTGCGTGCGTGTGTGTTGTGTGTGTATGTGTGTTATGTTTGTGTGTGTGTGTGCGCGTGTGAGTTGTGTGTGTGTGTGTGTGTGTGTGTGTGCGCACGTGTGAGTTGTGTGTATGTGTGTGTGTGTGCTGTGTGTGTGTGTGTGTGTGTGTGTGTGTGTGTGTGAAGATCTACCTCTGTGCTCCTCCAATCGCACTGCGAATGCTCTCCGGGTCTTTCAAGTCAAAAGGCAGCACCTCTACCCGCTTGATTGCGTCCCCAGTGAGCAGCCCGTCTGCAGAAAGGAGTTGCAAGCGATTTATTCACAAATGCTGGGTTGCATCGGAATCAATCAGACCTGCCATCTCCATCCCCGTTCACAACACTCACAGGCCTCTGCCACATCAATGGCTTCCTGCGCAGACTCCACATTCCGGCAGCCTGCTCTCACATTGTACCCCAGTTGCAAGAGCTCCCGCACAATTCTCGCCCCCACGCGTCCGGTCGACCCCGCCACGAACACAGTCTTGCTGCTGGCTTTTTTAGACGCCTCCTTAGGCTTTGGCCTGAGAGACTGGGTCAAGGACTCCAAGAATGAGGCTCGGGCGATGAAGATCTCGCTCGGCAGGGCGACTGGACTGCTGCCTCGCGATGGCCTGACGCCTAAAAACTGACGGGGTCGCCGGATGCCAGAGGTGGAAGCAATTCCCCTGCATTTCTTACTGACGCCCAAGTGTGACTGGCCCATCTGGGTACGCAGTTGAAGTGGCATTCTGAATCTGAATTTCCAAAAGTTTTTTTGTTAAAATGGCGTCTCGATTAGATATATGAGGCAGCCGACTGAAAGGCCGTAAAAATTTAAATGTAAAATGGACCTCGATAATTTACTAGCTGCATGTCTGTCCGTCGACAACCAGGCCAGGAGCTCGGCAGAGCAGGCATTAAAGGCCCTGTCCTCAAATGTAATGCATTACATGCACGCGCACACACACACACACACACACACACACACACACACACACACACACACAAACATGCACACGCACATGCACACATACGCATGCACGCACATATGCATGCACATGCACACTAATACGCATGCACATGCACATGCACACACACACACACACACACACACAAAAACACACATACACACACATACACACACACACACATATACACACATATGCACACACGTACGTACACACAACCTGCACATACACATCTAAAATTCACATACATACAGTCACAGTGGCTTGATGCACTGAATCAAACTACGCAGGCTCAACTGGTCCCTGAGCTCCTGAAACGCATTGAGCATGCCCCAGACACCCAGCTGCGTCAGCTGGCTGCAGTGCTTCTTCGCAAGCGGGCACGCCTGTTTCAGCAGCTGCCCTTGGAGGTGGGCGTCGGCACACATTCGTATTCATCAGCACAACAAGAGCACGTTCTCGAATTCTTTGTGTGCACGTGCAGCACCTATTTCCCCACACTTCACTTCCATGCTACCAATGTGCAGGCCAGACAGGGAAGTCAAGCTCTCCTGCTGCAGCGGATAGCCGTTGAGCCGGAGCACGCTGTGCGGAAAAGCATTGCGGATTTGGCAGTGAGTCATACGATTTCACAGCGCATGGAGTCTCTTGGCTAGTGTTAGCGTGAGGAATTTTGTTCACACACCTCCTTGCCCTTGTACATGCAGGCTGTGCTGGCTAAGCAGGCCATGCCGCGCAACGAGTGGCCTGAACTGTTGGGCATCTTGCACCAATGGTCACAGGCAAGTCTGTCTTGTCTGTTTTGTTCCTAGGTTACAATTGTTAGTTGAGTCCACTTTACACCCTAGCTCGATTTATCGAGCATGCTGCCTTGCTGGTGTGAATAAACTTAATGCTTGGTGTGCACTGCTTGGGTTTGTCCAGAATCCAAAGGCATTTCAGACAAACCTCAAAACTGGAATGGCTGCATGATTGACTAGGTCAAGCCCTCTTGTCGAGGGAAATGTTGTTTGCAGCTGGGTAAATGCTTTATAAACAGAGATCAGGCAAGAGGCTGACGACAGCATCATATGATGAAAGGCGATACCTTTACTGGTGTACAAAAGAAAGCTGCATGTTTATGTGCAGCCACGATCCAGCTTAAAGTAAATTTTCTTCTCTTCTACTTCCACAGGGCGTGAGTGTCGACCATCGTGAGCTTGCCCTTATGCTCTTCAGCTCGCTGGCAGAGAACATTGGTGGGCTGGAATGAGAATTTACAGAACAGCCACACAAATCGCTAATCTGAAATCGATTTGTGATTAGTACATTTCTGTTTCTGCCTTAGTAAGCAACCCCCCTACCTACCCCCCTCATGAGCTGTTGAATGCTTGATTGATGTGTGTTCAGAATTAGTCAGTGTTAGGTGGCAAGTTGAAAAACGACACTTAAAACCTGTATGCTGATCTGGGCTGTAGTAAGTTTTGCCTTCTTTCCAGCAAGTGCCTCCATTTCACTGATCCATGACCAGGCCAAGTGTTTCAGTTGTTATTCCTTTTTCTTACCCAGGATTGTCCACCTGTGATCATACCTAGCCACCCCTGAATATACATATCCTTTTTGCACCAGAATACTGGCCGCATCAAGCACGCGTATATCAAGCTTGTACCCCTCCTTACCCCCTCTGCTCAGGCGAGCATCTGCAACCTGCTGTTCCGTCCCTCATTGGCATCATCTCAAACGGTTTGCGCGATGCTGAGCGCGTGCGCACGACTGCTCTCAAAGCCGTTGAGCCGCTGATGCTGCTGGTGAACAGTGAGGCTGATATTACACAGTTCCATGGGCTGGTAGCCAACATGCTTGAGGTGGGTGTGGCGTGTGTTTGATGCAACACACGTGCCTGTCTCTTGCGCGTGTGTTGCATGAGGGATTGCTTTTGCTGGTAGCTAAGGCTTGCCTGCCTTGCAGCCAGTGCGGCTGTTTTGTACCGTAGAGCTTAAATAGCTAAGAGGACATCGGACAAAAGGCAGCAACAGTGTTGCATTGACAGTTGTGTGAAAGGAGCAATGATTTTTGCGTATTTGTTCAGATATTCCCACCTTCGGCTGCATACCCTGAGGTGCACCACCCCTGCACCAAAACGCATGCGTGCAGTGCGCAAAAGAAGCCCTGGTGAGTGGGTCGGAGGATGTGGCCGTGTATGTGTGCCAACTGCTGGTGGACATGGTGGAGGTGCCAGCCCCCCTGACACAGCCACACTTGCCTGCCATTGTGGCCTTCTGCATGGAGGTGGGTTTGCAAACACACACACACACACACACACACACACGTGACGCATGTGGAGATGGGTTTGCAGTTATGGACTCGTAGCATGCGTTTTGTATGCTCATATACACACAGACACGTACATGCACCAATGCAAGGACTCACACACTTGCACAACCCCCCCCTCCTGCACATGGAGACGAGGTTGGTGTTGTCTTCCTTCTGGCCTTTCTTGTCCAACACTGACCAGCCTGCGAGCCCTTACTTGGTGACGCTTTGCATGCTCTCAGGTGGCCATGGCCAAGCAGCTGGAGCTGGAAACGCGTGAGCAGGCGCTACAAGTAGTGGTGTGGACAGCAAGGTGGGGACGATGAGTTGATGGGGTGGGTGGTTAAGACCAGTGGGTAGCAAACACGCAGGCGCAGTATGGTGAGTTGTGGTACACAAGTAGGACGAGGTGATGTCATGGTGTGATAACCGATGTGGTGGTGTGGTAACCGAGGTACACAAATAGGACAAAGTGATGTGATGGTGTGATAACCGATGTGGTGGTGCGGTAACCAACGTGTTCATCAAATGATGAAGTGATGAGAAAAAGAGGGGCGAGCGTTAGGTATAGAGTTGGCCGATACTTTTGGTGGTGTGGATGAGGTCCATAAGTTGTGGGCCTCATCCACGTCACCCGTACCTCATGTTTTGAGGGCAAGTCAGTCATAAGTCACAAGTGCATACTCGCGCCAAATGCGTTCCTGCCCAATTTGTCCTATCAAGCTGCGTAATGTGTCCTTACAAGCAGCGTAATGTGTCCTCACACATCCATGCTCACAGGTTCAAACCCAAGCAGCTATCCAAGAACAAAGCCCTGGTGCGCCAGATCGTGGACGCACTGTGCCTGCTGGCCTGCGAGGCTCCTGAGAATGAGACAGAAGCAAGGGAGCCAAACACACTTAGTGCACGTGCCATGGCGGGCCAGGCGCTGGATGCGTTGGCACTGCATGTGACATCTGTGCAGATATACCCACCGGTGCGTGCATGCTCAACGCAAGTGTTGGATTGGCCAGGACTGTATGTTTACACTGAAGTTGACTGTACGTTTGAAGATCTGCTGCTACATGCACTGTGAACACACCATATTTATGTATATATGTGATTCTGGCCAGCCTTACGCACGCAGCAAGAGTGACAGATGTAAGAACACCGCACATGAGATAGTGCTGATCACTGCCCACATGGATTTAGGGGGAGAAACCACTTTGGAACCGGTCATTGTTACCTGAGCTGCCAAAATAAAGTGCCAATAAAGAATGTTGTGATACTTGTATTAAGACTGCCACACTCTGGCCTGCATGACTTGCAGATAGGGACTAAGGCCAAATAACTTGGCCCCTTGACCTCCTTAATATCAGGCCATGACTTGTGAGAGCAGGACGGGCTTAGGTACACGCATGTCCTACTTCAGGCACTTGCACGTCAAAGTCATTTCCCCACTGGAAACCTCCTAGCATCCTCCCCATTAACACTGATCAACCCCTTCTTTTTGGTGGTCGGGCACCCTTTCGTTTGTTGCAGGTCCTTGCCTTTGCCAAGCAAGCCGCCGCCTCACCGGATGCACAACATCGCATTGCTGCCATGACGGTACTTGCTGTGATTTGTGAGGGATGTGCAGAGCAGTTGCGCAAGCGTCTTGAGGACGAGCTGCTGCCCCTCGTGCTGACAGGCGTCAAGGTGTGCCAGGAAGATGCTGCATGGGTGTAGGGTTTTATGTGTGCTTTGATGCCCTGTAATAAAGGGAGTGTGCACGTCATCTTGAGGCTTCAACTTTCACATCCAATCCACTCAATTCATATTCAATGACCTTCATAAGGAGATGAGCATTAGAGAGAATTTGCCTGTCCAATTATTTGGGAATGGAAAAACGTGGAGGGCTAAAAAAGTTAAGGTGGGAACAATCTTTAGTCCAGTCTCTTCCTCTACAAAATATGCACACCACCTAACGTACCTATTGGTGCTTTGCTGGTACAAAAACAAATACCTATGGTATGAGCTTCATGTCACATCTGCAAATTTCCAGGACCCAGACCAAAACGTCAGAGGCGCTGCAGCCTTTGCCATCGGCCAAATGTCCGAGTTTATGCCTGGAGATGTGGTGGGTCTACATTAGCACGGCCTGGTCACGATTCCCAAGTAGAGCTTGAACAAGCATGCTGAGTTTATGACATTGATTAAAAAGCCGTTCTTGGATTCATGTTCATTTTGCCGGTTGCCAAAATTATAGCCAATCTGGTGCTGTTAACAAGGATCATTGCTCATATGTTGCGACTTTGTTTGCCTTCATACATGAAAGCCTGCTCCGTTGTATTTAGGTCCCAATGCTTTGCGCATTCATCATAACCCTGCTGGTGCTTCAGCCAGCGAAAAGGCATCCTCACCCACACCACCTAAACGGTCCTTCCACCTGCCTGCACTCTGCTGTCCACGCATAAATGCATACTAACGCACACGCACACGCACACACACATGCACACACAGACACAGAAACACACAAATGTGTGACCGGGATGAAAGTCTTAACTCAATACTTTGTTACTCACCAGATGAGCACCACCATTAACCAGGTGTCGCTTATTGACAAATGTTATTTTCCCAACGATTTAGTAGAATTGTCAGGCCGAGAATGTGTGTCGTTGTTGAGCATTGTGTTGCGCCCTCCACGCTTGACAAATACACACACACGCAGGTCGAGCACTTTGCCGTGGTCCTCCCTGCAGTGTTCTCCATCATGGCAGACCCCGACTCGCTAGTGCAGGAGCGTGCATGCTACGCATTGGACACCTTTTGTGAGGGCATGGACCGGGAGAACATCCTGCCCTTCATGCCACAGGTGCCACTCACTTGCTTGATCTGCCGACCGATGTGCCAAATTCAAAGTGTGCATTGAAACACATCAATCGAATTGCTGCTGATCTAGCCTGGCAAAGTCCAAGGGTGTGCTTTGGAAAAACGTGAAACCCATTCTCGTTTCTCTTTTGCCAGGACTGCAAATCAGCAGGACTGTTATCATATGTCACTCACAGCTGCAATGTGAATGGCTGCATGTTTCTTGAGCAAAGCGGTTGATCCGTCTAAACTTGCAGGCGTGGGTGACAGAGTTACACGCTGACAGCTTGAGTAGGAGCACTGCTCGGCGCAAGAGACACGGGCCGTAAAAGCCATCCATGCGATCTAAGCTCAGACCCTGCAACAGAACCCAATCTGTGAACGCCAACACTTTATAGTACTTACCAGCTACCATATGGTTACCTTGGGTCAAAGATGTTTTTCGTAGGTGCCTTTGTATAATTAACTGCCTGCTCATTTCTGCCTGTTTGATTGCTGCCTCCTGATGCAATGCGTTTTTAATTTCTCCACCACCAAACCATCACGCATCTTCCTTCTCTCATTCAGCTAGTACATTGCGTGTATTTCTCCCCACCACCGAAGCTCACCATCGCTTATCTCCCTCTCCTCCGGTTATTGCAACACTTCTTTCTCCACAGCACTAAACGCGCCATTTCTTATCACTTCCTCCTCATTCAGCTAGCACGATGTGTGCTGTTTCCTCACCACCAATCACACTCATCACCCACAAACTTTCCCGCACTTGAATCCATATCCATCACAGCTCATAGAGAAGCTGGTGGCGGTGCTGAGCCATGGCGCGCACACAAGCAACCACAACGTCCAAGAAATGGCTTTGAGTGCAATCGCCTCTACTGCAGCAGCTGCAGCTGCAGATTTTGCCCCATATGTTACCGCGGTACGTGCGTGCGGTCACAATGTGTTGCAGAAGAGCATGTATGCATGCACCTTATGTGCAGCATGCACGTGTGTGACCTTATTTTCTCAATTATCTTTGGCTCGTATTGTCCGCTACAGCAGTTTGTGAGTGTACAAGTTTGTGCGCCTTAAATATTGTTATTAATATCTTGGTTGCACCGTTTCTGACATGCATCGCTGTTGCATCGCTGTCTCACGCTCTAGGAGTCGAAATTTTTACTCTCGAAAGATCAACTACCATATGCACGCTCGCATGAACGCCCTTCTCTCCGTTTCCCCACACATGTGCATTCAACACGCACACACATTCACACTTGCAACCGACACGCACAAGAGGAAAAATGCACAACACAACACAAACTCACGTGCAACACACACCCCTAACAGGTTCTTCCCGCCCTCCAGCATTTTTTGAGTGTGCAAAGTAAGGAGCTGATGCCCTGCCGCTGCCGGGCCACTGAATGCATGGGCCTGATGCTAGAGCATTTAGGAGCCACGCAGCTAGCAGCGACAGAGCTCATACCCCAGGTGTGCGTGTGTGTGAGTGTGAGTGTGGGTCCTCGCCTCTTACAGGTGTGTGCGTCTGCTAGCATGACGTGACAAGTGGTTGGAAGTTTGGTAGATTGTCAGGCTAACAATGTATGTAGCTGGTGCGCAAGGTCCTGCAACCTTTCCACCTAGGCTCTGTAATCATTTGAGCTCAGGACTGCTGCATTGCAGTCAAGCAGGCTTTCTGCATTCAAGCTGTGTCATACCCTACTGTGCACGCATACAAACAAGTGTGGGGTGCTCCCTTCTCTGCCTGTTGTGCTGGCTGCTCTCAATTTGTGCATGCAAACTTCCTACACATTTCGACATTCATGTGCAGGTCATGGCCCTGGGCATCCAGGGCTTTCATCTCAACAACACCGAGTTGCGGGAGTACTCCCACGGCCTATTTGCCTCCATTGCCAAGGTGAGGAGAAGGCATGCAGCTAGAGCAACCCCCTACACCCTCTCCTCCTCACCCATACTTTCACAGAGACACACACACACACACACACACAAACACACACATAAACACACGCTCACGTATTGCATTGACAATGTCTGATGCCAAGGGATTAGAGCTCCATTCCTGCCCAACCCCATATTCCCCCCTTTGCTCGCTATTGGGTTTCAGCCACCCTCTGACCACTGCTTTCCTTATTCTTGCTGCACAAGTTTCTTGGTTTGTTCACCTGCTTATTCTCACAATGCACGTATGCAGTATATACAGTTTTAGGAAGTTGCATGTTGTACGGTTTGGGCCAAGCCTGTGCATATGACATCGCATATGCGATGGTGGTGTGCCATGTGCTACACGCAGGGCCTAGGGGCGGGCTTTGCTGTATACCTGCAGCACGTGGTACCCTTAGCTGTGGAGTCTCTTGAACAAGATGACGGCATGGCTAGTGACGGCAGCGATGCGGAGGGAGAGAACGGGGGACAAAGACAAGGTGGGGAGGTCCTGCCGTTCCTGATCCTTGACATATGTGAAGACTGGTTTTCGCTGCCTCGTTTAATTTCTCTCTGTGGGAGGAGAGTGGTGGAGAAGTAGTTGTATCGTCAAAGTGCTGCAGGATGGTGACATGTGCGCGCCTGCATGATCAGTAGCGTGTGCTACGCTTGGGGCACAAAGGAAGGGGTAAATCCATGGTGGGGCACAGGGGTGTATGAAGCACACGTAATAAACCTGGCAGGTGAGCAGTCCCTCTCTATCGCATCATGTTGATTAAACAGACACACAACAACACACGACTCCTCACTGTTGTCTGTGTGTGCATATGTGTCTGTGTATGTGTGCGTGTGCAGGTGAAATGGACAGCGAAAACGAAGAAGGAAGTGACGAGGGACAGGAGCGTCAAATGAGTGTGCGCACCGGTGTGCTGGACGAAAAGTGTGCTGCCCTGAACGCTTTGGGCCTTTACGCGGAGCACCTGCCACTGCACTTTGCCACGTTTCTGGTGCAGGCACTGCAGCTTGCTGCTGCAGGCGCAAACTATTTCCACGAGGAGATCAGAGCCCAGGTGAGTGTGGATCCTGTACTACACTCCATTACACACAGCCTTGTGTGATCACTCTGATCACTCTGTAACAAGCAGCGGCTTGACAGCACTGCTATAAGGAACAGTCCGAAAATTATGCTCCCTTGGCTACAGCACATATTTGCAGAAAAGAGCACAGCTGTTGCTTTTACTCATTGACCTAATTAGCCAGTTCTAATATGTTCCACTTTGTGTTTTCCAACAGTAAAGCGCATACTTAGGTAAGAACCTCTCTTCGCGTCCGTGCTAGCTTAACCACACATGTTCTCACCACAAGTCCACGGCCTCTTATGCACTGCACAGCAGCACAGCAGCTGCCTAAGGGCTCAGAACGGAATGTTCTTTTGCAAATTTTTCCAGAGCTTCGTGAAAGCTCTCATATACCAAATGCATCGCACCCTTTCCCAACGCCGACTCTGACCCTCCCATGTGCACAGGCCTGCACTTCATTTGCTAAGTTTGTCATCGCTACGCACCGTGCCTTTCCCCCTGTCCCTCCCATGCCCCAATCTCCAGAGGTCACGCAAGCTCTGAGCGAAGTGGGGCCGACTCTGGTAAGCTTGGTGTGTGTTGGTCAGTTTAATCAGATGAAGCTGACGTCTCCAAGCGAGGTGGATTCTCGCCCTGAACTAGTCCTTGCAACAACAAACAACAATGCCCCCTGTCCTCGCCCTGGTTCATCCTACCTGATCAAAGTCCAGCATTGCCAGTGACCCAAGCAACTCGACAACTGCTGCCCAGAGGTTTTCCTCAGCCTTTTTTGGCTGGATCAACTGCTACTGCTCCTGCTTTCCTTGACCCTTTTGCCTTTCTTACGCCCCGTATCTTCACGCTTTTTAACGTGTCCCGTATACTGCAAACGTTAGACTCACCACAGGGAGACGACGTCACCCCCTGTGTGTTTCTCCTTGCTTCTCCTTCTAGGTAGGCACCCTGGAAGATTGTGACAAAGGCGTCGTGGCAGCGTCTCTGGGTTCCTTCAAGGAGCTCATCAGTGCTCTAGGTGCACAGACCATGCTGCCCTGGTTAGAAAAGGTGGGGACTGGAAGTGCTGTGTATGTGATGTGCGCCGAGGCCCTCCAGACTGCAGGCAAGGCGAGAGAGGATGTGTCAACTGCATGAGTGGTGCTGTTGCGTGGCAGGTAGCGGGCTGCAAGCACAAGGCAAGCTTTAATTCTCTGAAACAGGCCAGGACCCTAGGACTAGAAATGGGCTAGTTCAGGTCTGTATGGGGAATTGGGTGACGTAGGTAGGACACTGAAATCTTTACTGTGAAAAGTGCATGGTCACCCCATTCAATGCAGGGCCTTCCAGGAAACACCCTTGGCCTTGCGCAAAATGAGTTTTAACGCAGGGGAATACACACACAACATGTGCATCTAGACACTAGCTCCTTTACACCTGCCAACAGGTGCACATGCACACACACCACGCACTGGCACACATGAATTCACACAAACACGCTCTCAAACACCCATACATCCTCAAACACACCCACGCAGGCCTCCCAGGGCGTGACAGACGTGCTTCAGCACAAGGCAACGTGCTTTGAGTATGAGGATGACAAAGACGGGGATGACACGGAGGATGAAGGAGGTGTGTGTGTCTGCCTGCTGATGTGCATGCTAACCCTTGTGTGTATGTGTGTGCATGTGTTTGTGTTAGGGTGTAAAATTGTGCAAGTATGCGTGCATTACACTTGCCTTCCTTAGCTGTGGTCTTCAAAGAGAATAGCAACACAAGACACAAACCGCACGCCCAGACACGCCCGGACAAATGCAAGCATGCAAATTAATGTCACATACCTTCACTTGCACAAGACGTGCGCATGCACAAACCAATGCAGTGAACCCACGTTGTCAAGCGCACCCAGATGCTCTGCCACGCCTGCAGGTGACGCGGTAGAAGACCTCATAGCCAATGCAGGTGACCTTGCCTCCGCTCTCGTAGCTGCGATGGGTGCAGAAGCGTACGCACCTTTGCTTGCTGGCCACCACCTACCTGCACTGCTCACACGCTTGCGGCCTCAGCAGCCTGATGGCATCAGGGGTGTGGCCATGGGTGTGCTGGCAGAGATTTCAGAGCGCATGCAGGTGGGTGGTGCAGGGCTGAAATTGTTGGGTTGGCACGCCTACATGACGCTTCCTGACGCATTTGCATTTGAAGTGGACGCTCAAGACCTCAGAAATAAAGTTGTATTCGCTACAACTTGTAGTTTGATAGGTGGCTGCCAAATTTAAACGCATTGCAGGCAGCTTAGCAAGACACAGTTTGCAGGGAAAAAGGAGGAAGATGGAATCAACACAGTGCCTGCATTCGTATCCGGCTTTCCCTTCCCCCCTCTTTCCTGTGATTTATTGCAAATCACTAGTGTTTTATTTAGGGAGCTGTCATTGATGCCACAACAGTGATCCTTAGTTGAAATATCTTTGCCTAAATACTTTTAGCAAAATCTTGTGATGATTTGAGTAATCTAATCATTATTTGAGGTCAACACCTTAGCAATAGAACGAAGAATTCATCATCGCTTTTTTCAAAAGAGTTTTGAAGATAATATAAATCTGTGGTCCGTTAAAGCATATATCTCTAGAATGTCAAGCCTTATCGTTCCCGTTCTTTTGCTGTTCCAGGCAGCAAACCCATGCATCACCATTTTCACACCCGCAATGTGCATTGAGCAAAAGCGTCTACTGCTCCTGACCGTATGGTGTTGATCGTTGTCATTCATTGGATGTGTATTGTGGGACAGGGTCCATGCAGGCGACTTGCTCATTTCAGGGCAACACTGACGCTCACAAGCCAGCTTAGCATGTGGCAATCTGGTACATGCTTGGTCTTGTTAGTTTCCTTTCATATCAAGGCTTTCTCTATAAGAACTGCAGGCACATATGACTGTCCACCTCAACAAGATCGTGCCCATCATCTTGAAAGAGCTGCGAGCAGAGGACCCAGTGAACCGACAGAATGCAGCTTTTGCAGCAGGTGTGTGTCATGGCTCAAAATTAAGATCGAATGGGCAAGCCTTGCATGTGCAGGCTCACACACTAACACACGTACACGCACCAGCAGAACAAAACCACACCCAAACGCAAACACACATACACACATTTGCATACACTGAACACAATTATACAAACATGAAATCACACATATATACACACTTACACGTATAGGTGTGCTAATAGAAGGGTGCGGGCCTGAGGCCACGGCACCCTTTATACCCCAGCTCCTACAATCACTGCATCCACTGTTTGGACCAAAGGAGGTGAGAAATAGAGGGGGCAAGTCGTCCCTGTTTGGGAATGCCTGTGCTGGCAATTATTCTGTAGCTAACAGAAGAGGACTCCTTACGTTGGTGGCAAGGCTAAAACATAAGTCAGCGAGGCTCGACTAAACATAGCAAAAAAGGGGGGATTTCCAGAAGACACAAAGCGGCTCTAGGGAATAAGCATTAAATGGAATTGCTGCCACCCTTCTTATTTCCTCTATATATCTTTCAATATTTTTATATCAAGTACCAGGTACTCAGAGGTGACCATGTACGTGCACGCATGTGCATACAAAACACACACACTTCCATGCAAGACCAAACCGATACACACTCGCAAAGGCGTGCACAGATATGCACTCACGCGCACACACACACACACACACACACACACACACACACACACACATGCAAAAGCACATGCACCAACTGCACATGAAGGCGGCAGGCACACGCGACAATGCAGTGGGCTGTGTTGCACGAATGCTCCTAGCCAGCACTGGCGCCCCCCTGGTGCCTTTGGAGGCCGTGCTGCCTAGCTACCTACGGGCGTTGCCCCCCAAAGAGGATTGGGAGGAAGCGCACGTGGCATACAAGGCCCTGTGTCACCTACTTGCTCAAGGTGCTCATCCGTCTTTCTGTGTTGAGTAGTCCAAACAAAATGCGTGACCGGCCTCAGTCTTTGATTGCACATGTTTTCCCTTCTGCCTGCTCCCTGCTTGCATCCCTCCTGTCTTTATTGCTTGTTCTTGTTGTGTTTTTTGACAGCATTCACTCTAACATCTTAACCTTCACCTCATACCCAGTTGCTCGTTCGCTGCCGGCCACACCATTTGACAACCACCTTGCCATGCTTTTCTTCCTATTTCATACCAGCATTGTTTTTTCTCCTGTGAAATCTTGCTAATTCACGCCTCGTTCGTTTTAATTCACCGTGTCTGAATTTTCTCCACGCAGGTGCGCAAGGAGTGGGCAATGTGGCAACGCATGTGCCTGGCATTGTCCAGGCTTTGGGAGCAGCAGCTGTGCATCCTAAGCTCCCTCCTACCACCAAGACCTTGCTTGTCAGCACAATCTCGCAGTTGCGGCAGCATTTCTTGGCACAAGCAGACGCCCTGTTAGCAGCCTTACCTGGAGAGCAGGCGCAGGCGTTAATAGGATTGTAATTATGTCTTGAATGCCAACAACTTTAGATTCAACGGTGCCAGCCTCCATGCGGTTTGCATGTTTATGGCACCTTTTCACGTCCACGATAACCCAACCTTCAAGAGTACCCAGCAACATCATCCGCACAGTACACGCACCCCAACAAAAAAGGAGATGCGAGCTCCTTGATCTAGTTTCATGCTTATCTAGCCCGAGCCTTACCCCCCTGCGCACCACCTATATCAAACAATAACTCTGGACGTTCTGAAATAAGACGTTCCCTATGATCCTACGAGGTTTACAAGGTTTACAAGAAAAGGCCTTTAGTCCACCAAAGCGAACAATCAGTTCATGAAGAAAAAAATAGAGTTTGTCTGTGATCTTACGGTGGCCGTTTATCATCATAGAACGCTTTCCATGATGATCTGGACATCCCTTGGGTAAGGGTAAGGGTAAGGGTTACACAGCTATATCCGCCAGCGAGGGCAGTTGAGCTATAGCATAAAAAAGCCAGCTTCAAGAAGAGAAAGAGGCCAGACTGAACAAGACACCAGAAAAAGAAGCTAGAATAAACATGAAACAGATGTATGAAGAAGAGAAAAGTGAATAGAGAAAGAGAATGTTTGTGATCATGCTTTAGACCAACCTTATTGCTAATATCGTCGCAATTTTTGCATGCCGAGTGGCATGTGGGCAGACCTAATGCATGGTGTATTTTAATTTGGATTTACATGGGGGGACCTTCAGCCAATCAGACTGTTTGGCTGATTGGCCTGGTCCTTGCCAGTCAACAACAAAGCCATAAGTTCAGGCAAAAAAGAAGAAAGTTTACAGTTGTGCTGTTGTGTTGTAAGAGGATGTCATACACCACCTGGGCACTGACTTGTCGTCGCAAATAAGGTAGCTCTATGGAAAAATCATCCAAGAATTGATTGAACAGGTAAGCAAACTTTCCCCTCAGAGCACAAACGTCTGTGTCTCTACACACAAAGGGCATGCGTTTCATCTTGAATCCACTCATAGCCACACCGGTCACATTAAAGAGAGTTTTAAGATCCCAAGCAACATGCTGTCTCCGCCTTGAGGGTGTGCGCCCTCAGCAAGCAAAATGGCTAACATTCCGCAAGACATGTTGAGACAGATCCAGATGCAAATTTCTCGGCAAACGAGGAGGAAGGGCACGCACAGCAGCTGTTTGAAAGATTGGCCAATGGGCCGTGCACTGACAACAAACTTATTTACACTATACTTGGAAATATCTCGAGACAAAAGCGTGCTACATGCCACTCCTCTACCGGCTAATAAGCAAAACACCACCCCTGCCAAAAGCAACATGGGGCATACGCATCTTAGCAGTCTGGAACAAAGCTGCCAGGGAGCAACTTCCCACAAACATGTCAGATCAAATTACCGTCACTGCAAAGTGCAAAGTATAAGACTCAACACATCTACTAATATAATTTGGGGTACCTTAGGACCAGAAAGGCCTCCAAGGTGGAAAAGCCATCCAGCAGAGGAGTGAGTTTGCTTGCATCGCAATGGTCCCTAATGCTTCTACCAATTCTGTACATCCATGCCTGTGCGCTTATCCATGCTAGTGCTGCTACTTATCTTTGGTTGGCTGCCACACCACTGTACCTTCCCGGAGCTGGAACCGTTTATTATTCAGACATCCTCAGTCAATTGTTACTCGCTCGTTGATATGACTAGGCGATTAGTAGAATCAGAGGCCAGTACAGGATCCCCTATAACGGTACCTCTTAAAATGCTCACATGCTGTCAATTGATTACCAAAATTATAATTTCCAAAAGAAAAGGTTATCAATAAGACTCGCATATCCAGGTTATTGAAGCGAACAAGACACACATAAATTCTCAACTGTCAACCAACTAACTGCTCGTCACCGATTTGTCGCTGCCAAGATTGGGTGTGACAGCCTCCCTTTATCATTTCCTGGTCATTTGTGTAGCAATTTGTGGACTGATGGCGTGAAAACCTTTTTTTATTTAAGACCTAGTTTGTGTTGGGCGTGCAAAATAATGTTGACTGAGAGTAAATTTCTGGTGACGGTAACGATGCTGGCGTGCCCCTTAAAAGGATATGTTCCACTATCAACTCTCATTCGGAGCCGGCTTCAGGCCTAAACACTTGAAAAACGCTAAGAACAGTGGATACTTTATCAACTACCTCTCCACAAAAAAGAAAAAATTTAGATTTAGATTTACATGGGGGAACCTTCAGCCAGACTGTTTGGCTGATCGGCCTGTGACTGATCCAAGCCATTCAATAACACAGCCATAAGTTCAGACACAAAAGAAAAAAATCTGTTGTAATGTTAAAACACCTGGGCACTGGCTTGTTGCCGCAAATGAGGTTGCTCCACGGAAAACCATCCAAGAATAGACTCTATTCGTCCTTTCTGAGATTTCAAACGTCTGCATCTCTACACATGAAAAGGGCATGCGCTTCATCTAAAATATGCTCACAGGCACAACGGTCACACAAAACAGAGTTTTCATGGTCTTTAGTTTGGTTTAGATTACAATGGCTTTCAGCCTGGGATGGCGCTCAGCCTATGAGAACGAGGTGAGAACAAACCAAGTAAAAAAGGGACTGAAACGCAAATAATGTTACCCTGAAAACACCCCAGAATGCTGTCTATACAGAGAGAAGAGTAAAGGGCACAAAGGGCAGCCCTTCACAAAGAAAAATAAAAGAATGCAGATAGTGTAAGCACTACCGGCATGGATTAAGAAAGGGTGCTGTTTCGTGTTTTGCACCATTCCATCCAATGGATACAGAGGCACACAACATCCAACCTGGAGGATAAAATAAGAGAAGTTTTTCAGTATGGATCAAGTGATTGGGATGCAGAACCTCTCTCGTGCCTGTTCTGCTTGTAGGGTAGGAGAAGTGTCCTTACAGTACTTAAATCGATAAGATGTATCGCATCTGTTTGGTTGTGTGCCTCTTGATTTCATAGGTTAGGGTTTAGGGTTTAGCATATTTTTTTGTTTAGGGTTTAGGCTAACCTAAACCCTAAACCCTACGGATTGGCAGTGCCATGCACCTAAACCCTAAACCCTACGGATTGGCAGTGCCATGCATTTTTTTTTAGGGTTTAGCCTAACCTAAACCCTAAACCCTACGGATTGGCAGTGCCATGCACCTGCTCGTTTATCACGGGCTCTTCGTGCATTTTTGACAGACCAAGTTTGATACGTGTTTCTTGGGTTTCGTTTGGGGTGTGGCTGTCGGGTTAGAGTAACTATGATTGCATTTGGCTTGCTAAATTTTTGCCGCCGTTGTGCATTGAGATCGATTTATTTTATTTCTACTTGCCCCCGTGGGCGGGGGGGCCGAACCATCTCAGGCAAACAGCGAATCGGGTTCGGGGCAGCAGCAGGCGCACAGCAGCTTTACAGCAGCATCACACAAGCACGTAGTGGGACAGCAACCCCTTTAAACAGCAA
>Ga0307963_1000778_pt1 | contig 22707 bp, 23 predicted proteins | sample OrgLakmetagen594_FD_201829 | JGI IMG/M metagenome (GOLD analysis project Ga0307963, IMG submission 201829) | Saline water microbial communities from Organic Lake, Antarctica - #594 | ecosystem: Environmental > Aquatic > Non-marine Saline and Alkaline > Saline | place: Antarctica: Organic Lake... | reverse complement strand
CACACACACACACACACACACACACACACACACCACACACACACACACACACACACACACACACACACACACACACACACACACACACACACACACACGCATGCACGCATGCACGCATGCACGCATGCAAGCATGCATGAACGCATACATGCATGTTTATGCGTTTTCCAAAATGTTTCTCAACTGGAAAGAATCTAGACAAGCTTGTGTTCTAGCAGTAGCAAATTACCAGAAGGATATTGAATCCTCCGCGTTATCACGCTCAGGAGTTATTGGGCTTCACACCGCTCGCTCTTTGTTACAAAAAGGAGCCTCGGTGGTCATACTAGACAAAGGGGAGCGGCTTTGCTTGGGAGCGACTGGAGCAGGTGACTGTTCACTTGATAACTTGATCAGGGCTGGCCAGAGCACACATGTATGCAATAAGGCTATGTATTGCAAGATCTTCCTGCCAAATAGGCTGTACATATGTACATATATAGCGTCTTTACACAGATGTGGTCGTTATAAATAATGTCCAAGGATTGTGTGCAAGGCACAAGACATGCAACCTGCAGTGCTATTTAAAGCAGGAAAGCAGCTTCTGTCAGATCTCAGGCTTTTTTGCACTGGACACGCGTATTTAGTGTTTACGCTGTGACTGATGTAAAGAGAGTGAGTGAAAGCAGCCAACTGATTGTTGAGCGATTGAGTGCAAGCAGCCATCTAATTGTTGAGCTGCTTGGGGTATATGGTATATGAATAAAGAGCGCCACAGCTGCGGCAAGTCGCTCTCTGCTGGTGGAAAATGTTTGAGCAGGTGAGGTGAGTGGGGTTTAAATCCGTCATGTCTTAAAAGGGGAAGCTGCAATGTCTGGTGTTGCCTCAGGAGGAAGTAGCAACAAGGGAGCCATAGATGTTAAGGAGATTATGTCCAGGGGGGCGATATCAGTATTATACAATATACAGTATATGGTTAGGGTTGGCCAGGACCGTATATGGGATTCCGTACCTTCAAAAAAACATTTTATTGCAATTCTCACCTTCCCCGCACCCCAGAAATAATTATTTTGCCCCTTCCCCGCATCAACCCCGCAGAGCTTCCCCCTTACCTTGTACAGATTAAGTACAGTGTTATACTCTGGGTAACACCCCCATGCTTCCCTCCAACTCAATACAAGCGCTGCAGAAACTAAAACGCGATAGGATAACTCTAAAATACTATAAATTAATTATTTTAAATGACTTAAGCGAACCCCGCACCATCCCTGCACCCGAAGAATAAACATATACTATACTTTACCGCAGTCACCCCGCAGGGCAAAAAACAATATTTATGCCAGGTGATATCGAAAAGGTACTTTACTTATATATACGGTTTATACGCCGTATATATACGTATATACTATATACCGTACTGTACCGTAACCAATCCAAGATTTGAAAAACCCCAATTAATTAATCCTAAAACGATCAATGCAAGGGGGTCACACATAGTTAATAAACACAATGCGAGTTATGCGAGTCCTTTTGGCCCTCTGAGCTGCACGTGCACGAGTATTCACGCGCGTGTGTGCGCATGTACAGGGAGGCGCCCTCTTGGAAGGGTACTTACATTGATGCTCCTTGAGGTCAAAACCTGGCTACATTTAAACATAAAATCTTAGTTGGAGTGTTCCTTTATTTAACTTCTAGCAGCCACCATTCAAATCTAGTACTTCTCCTCCCCTTGGCCATGCCACTCCTCTTCTGTGTGCTGAATCCACTCATCGTCAATGTCCTCCCCCTCTCCCTCCTCCTCATACAACTGCTGCTGCTGCATCCCGCTCTACCTGTGCTGCCCTCTCCTCTGCAACCCACTTAGCATGCGCCACTCCTGCTCGCTGCTCATCTGCCCCCTTCACACTTGCTGTACGGTTGCTGGGTTTGAAGAAGTCTGCAACCCCATGCTGTATGTTTTTCTTGGGGGCCTTGAGGGGCGGCTTGGGAGGCTTTCCCGGCCTGTCCCCGTTCATGCTTAAAATTAATTAGTTAATTACAATGCGAGCTTCGCAAGGCCCTTGTAAATTAGATATTAAAATTTCTCCCGACACACCGCAAGGGGGTCAAAGAAGTTCGCATGGCACGGTGATATAAGTACAGTACGGTACTATATATTGTTTAACATCGCAAACGGTAGAAATATCGGAAATTTGCTATATATAAAAAGTAATAAGTGATATACGATATACGTAATTATACGCCATATATTTACACATATGGTTCTGGCCAACCCTATATATGGTATATATGTATATATGAGATACGATGTACAGTCACGCATTCTTGGTTTTGCAAGCTTTTGTACAGGCAAGCTTTTTGGTTTGTATCAACCTTGACCCTTTCATTTTTCTTGTTACAGGGCAAGGCTACCTTTGGATGTCTCACAGGTGTGTGTATCTCTGTGTGTATATTTGTAATTACAATGTTTATAGTGGTTGCCCTTTGAGGCATATATTGTGATGTAACCTTAACCTTATAATGGTTGCAAGGTTACAACAGAGGCCTTCAGCCGGGTTGTTGGCTGATCGGCTGTTGACTAAATGTGTGTGTCTTTATGTGTGCCATTCCATACGTCTCAGGTGTAACGTGGTGTTGTTTAAGCACCTAAAGCAACTTATGGCAAACCAAGTGACGTTTGTCTTCAGTTCATCTTAACTAATGACCAATGACACACACGACAAATTGCTGTATGGTACTGTGTCACGTATGCGGTTATTGTATGGTACAGGTTCACGAATGCCATACTTATGTTGTATTCCTTGCAAGGAAAATAACCTATGAAAAGAGAGGGTTTGCCATCATCAGAAGAAGGTTTGAACGGCTGAGTTACTTGGTCACCAGTGCAAAGCCATTCTCTTTTAGACACGTACATAAAAAATTTCAAAAAAGGGGGGAAATGTTTGAATCTGTGTGTTTTGGAGAAGCTGGTTGGTTAGCCTCACCGTCTGCACCTGTTCTATCCTAAATAGGGTGGGTCAGAACCATATATTCACACCGTAGTGACCGTATACTTGGTGATTTCCCTGCCAAAGATACTGTATGAACATGGTTCTGGAAAACCCTAAACCTGAGCCTTCCTCCTTTGATGACAACTGCCTTTGATCTCCTCTCTTTGTGAACTCCCAACACTTCTGGCCAGGCTGCTTATCTTTCCAGCCACTGAGGCACTTATGCACGCTCGTGCCACAGATATCTGTACACACATGCTATGAGGGGATGAAATGTTCGTGCTCTTTGTGCCACATATTCCTGCCCACACATGCTATGGGGGGATAAAATGCTCGTGCTCTTTGTGTCACATATTCCTGCACACACATGCTATAAGGGGATGAAATACTCGTGCTCTTTGTGCCACATATTCCTGCACACACATGCTATGAGGGAATGAAATGCTCGTGTTCTTTGTGCCACATATTCTTGCACACACATGCTATAAGGGGATGAATGCTCGTTTTCTTTGTGCCACATACTCCTGCACACACATGCTATAAGGGGATGAAATGCTCGTGCTCTTTGTGCCACACATTCCTGCACACACATGCTATGAGGGAATGAAATGCTCTTTCAGGACTCCTCATACTGCTGGATGGGATTTAGCAAGCACATCTATGACCATGCTTCAGCACAGCAGCAAAGAATTCTCAAAGCAAGTAGAGCTGCAGGTGTGATACCCTTTCAATCTTTTGGCTTTTTGGCTATTTCCTAAAACAAGTGTCATGATAGGCCCTTGCAATTCTGCTGTACTTACGTTATTTAGGTACGTGAGAAAAACAATGCAACCGCTGTGTAGTTTTTAAGCTTGCTATTTAAACTGCTGTACATCTTAAAGCAGAAGGCTCAAGTGTGTGTGAATGGTTTTATGCTTTACGAGAGTCTTTTTTGCTCCTAGGCTGCTGACACCTTGAACACAGGCATTTGAACAGTTATTGTTTTCACTGTTCCCGCCCAACTTGACAGCCTCTACTCCTCTTTTTGCTTCTCCTGCTTTATCAGTGCCACTTTGCAAACACCTATTGGAAAGATAAGTCCTGTTAATTATTTCTCACACAGGCAACTGGCAGTTTGCTCTTAGCAAGCAATGCAGAGGAGGCCGCCAGCTTGGAGGATCGGGCGATGATGCTGGGCAAGCAAGGCATCACTGCTCACCTCTTGGATGCAGGTATTGCGCCTGTTTATCAACAGAAAAATCATGGCCTGTTTGTTCCTGTCAGCTGTACTGATCACGACAACACTGCGTTCGCAGACACGGCTCTCACGCCGCAAGTGCAGGGGTGGTTTGCAAACACTGTGTGCGTGCGTTTATTGTATGTTACTTGGTTTGCAATGGTCTCGTGTACTGAGCCTTTGCGAAGCCAACGCAGGGGTGGTCTGGAAGCATCACTGCCACAGTGTGTTGAGTTTCTTGCTGAACAACCTTGTGTTCCTAGGTCACAATGTTTAAGTGTGCTGACCCCCTTGCAAATACAGGAGTGGTTTGCATGTGTCGCAAACTGTAACAGTACGACGTTAGTGCCTTACCATTTTATTCTGTGTCACAGAGCATTTTATAGGTATATCTATGTATTATGTGTGTGACCCAGGGGTACAAAATCAATTTTCCTTAGCAGTGAAACTACCTCCCATATTATGTGAGTTTATTTATGTCCGAACAACAAAAGAGAAGCCACTTTCTGGGATATAAAGGGACGGCTTACATACAGTGCCAAATTGTCAGGTGTCCAATCTTTGTTAGCACCCTTCACATCTGCATTATGCATATGCAGGGGCAATAGCCAGAGCGGTATTGCTTCAATGCGTCCTGTTTGCCCAATTGTTCCTTCTCCTTTCATCCTGTGTGTCCTGCGTCACACTGCCCTTGTGACAGTACAAACAACTGAAACCTGCTCTGATTTTTGTGTGTGTGTGCGTGTGTGTGTGTGCGCGTGTGTGTGTGTGTACGTGAGTGTGGATTTGTATGTCTGTTTGTGTCAAAGTGCCCTCTTACTCTGTCTATTACTGTAACGCATGTGCGCATGTCCAACTCCAGGCGCTGTCTGCAGACAGGAGCCCGCCTTGAGCCTCCCACCAGAGGGTTGTGGCTTGTTTGTCCCTGGAGACCTGCAACTGGTGCGCCAGCTGCTAAATCGACCTGGCGGCCTCTCACTTGCTCGTTTGGTTTTTACACGTTGGTTTGATCAATAATAACTACAGTCTGGTCAAGCAAAAAGCATTGGCTCAATAAAAATTGCGGTACTGGTGCAGTCTAAGAAGCCAATCAAAAGGTCTTTGGATCGTGTGAATGAGAGCGGCATGACCTTTTGATTGTTCTTTTGGAGACTTGCTACCTTGATGAAATGAGACCTTGGGCACTCTGCAGGACGGGCGTAAAATGGCAGCTGCTCTGCTTGAAGCCTGCAGAGCATATGGCTCTGAATTTCAGGTGTGAGGCTGGATTAAATCAAGCCATATACCAGCCTGTGCTGCCTTTGAGCGTGTTAAACTGAGTATGTTCTTTGTGCTATAATCGTAGACGCTCTTAGGAAAGCCATTTTGAGTTTGTTGCCTACCTTACAGCAAGGCCGCACGTAGATACAGGGGGCTTGCATCACAGCGCTATATTTGCTCCCGTTCTGCAGGTACTGATGGGTGAGGAGGTGACTCATATACACCTAGAACAGCAGATAGTTCAAACAGAGACAGCTGAGCACATCTTGGTGGGCAGGTAAGTCTTTCAAGCATTTGCACACGCGTCTGAAGTGGGAAGTTGCACCAGGGAGGGCTTTATATTTAAAAGTGTCATTCATGAGGGGTGAAAGGGTCCTCAAGAAGGGGGATATCCACTTGCATCGAGTTTGACATAGTTATTTTCATGAAAGTTTGCATAGTGCTATAAAGTGCCGTAAAGTGCTGTAGCAGCTCTCGAACACTTCGGCTGGAGAAGGCAAAGCCATCACCGGAAGTGAGTTGGAACACTGTTTAAATTGTGACAAGTGACGTTTAAGAATGCTTTCATGCACAGATGCAGAAAGATTGGTTATGATAGCAGCATAAAGTGCAAAAAGCAAATTTCACAACAAAAATATTTGTACCTTGGCTTCACATCACCTAGGATTTGACATGCATGTCAAGTGCCTCTTAGCTTCAGAAATAGAAACGCATGCACGAACACGCACAGAATGGGGACGGTTGTAGCTGCTGGTGCCTGGTCTGGGGACCTGCTATCTGCAGCCACCAAGAGCAGTGCATACAGGTAAGGATGCATGCCTCTTCTGTGCTAATCCTATTAAAGCGTAGTAACTGCCCATATTTCTGTGATGCCCCTTGATGTGGAAAATTTGAAGGCCTTGCTTTTCTTTGCTTCCCGAGGCTGCCTCTTTGTTATTTGCCTGCTGAAATAAAGAATCACGTGCAGGCTTGCAGATGGCAACTAAAAATACATTGTATTCTCCTCTCCCTTCCGCTTGCCACAACCATAGACATGTCCTCAAGCCCCGGAAAGGTCACTTGGTGGTTATGGACCGCCCCCCAGGAATGCCTTCACTCAGTGCTGGTATGATGGAGATGAGCTACACAAAGCACTATGCCGCCTCTACCCACACTTCAATGAGCAGTAGCGCTTCCTCTTCCACGTCAGACCTAAATCCTTCTTCTCCAATTGACATCACATTCACGGCCACGATGTCGGCTGTTGGCTCTCTTTTGATCGGGTCCAGTAGAGAGTTTGTAGACAGCAAGGACGTTAGCAGCACGCAGGCTTCGGCGGCGGTAGTACGCTCCATCATTGAACGAGCCCAGGTAATGGGGTGTTGTGGTTAGGCGATAAATGCAGATGTCATTAAACAAAGCAGAGCAGTTGACCGCTTGTGACCGTGAGATATAAGCTGGCTGCTCAGTTTGATTTACGTATTGTAGAACAATAGTAGGTATTTGTATAAGAGCATGTGTGTGGAAATCTTTCCATCAGATGTTGGTGCTTTCCCAACCCTGGGAATCAATCCACAGATTTGTACCTGAACATTTTGCTTACTACGCAGGAATTCTTGCCTCTGTTGAAACATGGATCTTGCGACCCTGACTTGGTTCGTGTTGGAATGAGACCGTTCTCTGTTGGTGGACACCCACTGATTGGACCTGTCCCAGATCATCCAGGTAGTGCCCTCGTTACATACAATTTTTGAAGGAGCAAGTATTGCCAAGTATAAAGAGTTTTACAAAAAAGGCTTGTGTTTCTGTGTCAGTTGAAATGAAAGTAGTGAGGCAAGAATAAGAAGAGGTATGCGAGAGGTACATCAAGATCTGTGTGGGAATATAAGGCAGAGTACGATTTTAGTCATCTTTAATACCTAGGGGGCAGGGATTATTGATAAGAGAATGTCTACCATTTGAAATCTTCTTTTCAGAATCACCTTGCGATTTTTTTGGATTTTAATGCGACTGCTAGTCGTAATACAACTCCAACATTCCATGCCTATACTACCTTCTACAATTCATGTGTTTTATATACAGACAGGCTACGCAGGTGAATTTAACACACCCACCAAGACTAAGTATTAATGATCTTAACACTCATTATTTGCTTTCACACAGGGTTGTTTTTAGCAGCTGGACACGAGGGCAGTGGGCTTACCCTCAGCCCTGCCACGGCTGAGTTACTCGCTGCCTACATATTGCACGATCAAGCGCCATCAGACCTGCTCCGGCAAGAAACAGTTAATGAAGTGTTGCCTGCAACACGACTGTTGATGGCCAATTTGTAACTTGTACACTTTGCGGAGGGTAGTTCAGGCTGATCTCAATTTACAGCCTCGTTCAAGTGCCTGCTGGACAGCATAATTGCTGAGCGCTTTTCAGGGACTGCGTGGGTGTGAGTTGTATGTACGAGCATTTCAAACTGGGCATGCTATTACCATGCAAGAGTTTACTGCAGATTTGAAGCATAGGATGAGAGGTGTTTGGAGAGACGCTGAGTTGGTGGACCCCAACACGCACAACAACAAACTGGCCACCTATCATTTTTGGTTTGCCATCCCTTTTTCTTGAAATGAGCGTATGCCAATTAATGTACCACGGTATCTCCATCTTGATCTGTCCAAACATGTTATGCGCAATATAAGTAGATTCCGCTTGCGTGCGCATACATTGAAAGTTGAGGCAGCAGCGTGGCATGAAGATGGTTCTTGCGTATGTGACCAATGTCCTGGTGAAGATGAACATGTTCAGGACGAGGTGCATGCTCTTTTAATTTGCCAAGACCATCGAGTTTGTGAGCTGAGGAAACACTTTTCCTTTCTGTTTACACCTTTTTTTGAGGACTTTTCAGCAGCCCAACCCTTTTTGCTGCAACAGGTCAACAACCAACTTGTTCGTGATTTCTTTTCTCAGCAGAGCAATAGACTTTTTCTTTTTCTCTCTGAGCTTATGGATTTATTTGTGGCTGGCCGAGACCAGTCAGCAGCCGATCAGCCAAACAAACTGGCTGAAGGTCACCCCCCATTGTAACCATTAGCAGCCAGTGTCAGACAGAAAAAGTCATTCTTATGATGCACGCAACGATTTTAAGCACCTACAGTCTTACAATTATAAAGAAAAAAATATTGTATGTATAACATTGTATGCAATCTTGCATCATCGCACAACGAAGCTTCCCTGCCTGTTTCTAATAAAAAGGCCACTATTCCTGCACCGCCAAGATAAGACCGCTGAGCTGCAATGGCTCAGGCAGCAAGCATCGCTTTGCAACGCCTGCATGTGCCTGAGCCTCCAGGAGCCTGGCGTCCTTGGCTTGCCCACTGGGGCCCACGACCAAGGTTATGTGGAGGTAGCAGCTGGAAAGTTTGGCCAGTGCTGCCTCTGGCCCAGAGGTAAGCTGCAAGCATCAACGGACACAAGAAGAAACACACGTCTATATAAACACACATCTAAAAGCGCGCACATTCTGGCCCAAGTAAGCTGCAAGTAAATCTCAGGCAAAAACAGGTTTAATATTTAGCCGTCCAGATGCTGTACTGGTTGCTCCCATCTCGCAAAAATAATAAACTGATAATGGAGGGGGTGGAGTTCTTCAGGGTGGCAGGGGGCAATTGAGGGAGACTGGGAGCACCTCAGCAGCACCGCCAGCCACCAGCAGAGCCACCTTCCCCAGACAGCACCAATCTAAGGATCTTAACAAACATCAACAAGACATCCACCTCAATGACGAGTACTGAGGACAATCGACCTCAGAACCAGTTGAGCACCGCGCACAAACAGCACGAGCAAGGCCTCTGCACCATTGTTGAAGAAGCCTCTGCTACCCTCCATACCATCCTTTTGGGAATGGGTAGCACCATCTACAACACTCACGGCCTTTCAGAGAATTGGGCTTGATTCTGAAAAAACTAAGAAACTTGCTTTCAAGCTCCAATTGCATGATGCTAACTACGCTGCTATACATGTCTATACCAGGCGCAGAACCAGCTGAGCGCCGCGCAGGAACAATACAAAGGCCTTTGCTCCGTCTTCCAAGGAGCCTCTGTTACCCTCCACACCATCCTTTTGGGAGTGGGTGGCACTATCTACAACAATCACACGCTGGAGCCTCTTAAGGAGCGGGGTCTTGAATCTCAAAGAGTTAAGAAACTTGCTTCCAATCCTCATGTTCATTCTGCCAGTTATGCTGCCAAACTCGACCATGCCAGACGTGCCCTTTCCAGCACTATTATCAACTCTTATTAGGAGACGGTTTCAGGTCAAGCCTGCAACCCTCCTGATCCCCATTGATCCTTTCTTTTTCCTCTGGTGAAGGAGTTCTACGGTACCCGGTACCAAAGTGACTTCGTTTCCTTAATAAATGTGGGGAGTGGTTCTTCACTGCCTGCGTAGTTTTTTTCGTAAACAAAACGAGTGCAATGGCACGAAGCTAGATTTTGGCTTTGCTGAACGGAATCAACTTGCTCTTGTTTTCCTCAAGCTGATTATCTTGATTTTGCTCACCAATCCAAGATAAATTTTCAAATTTGAAAGTCTGTTACACGTTAAGCAATGGATGAACCTAATACCTGAACAAAGTTCAGAAGAGAGGGACCACGGAGTGCCCTCTCGATACATTGATTCACTGGCGATTTTGCATGAGTGTGTTTGCATCAGATGTTTTTGGGGGAGACACGTCTGCAGCCCACAAAATGCATATTGTACAACGAGACAAATCCTCTTCACCTCCTCCAAATGGCACTGCTCATCAAAATCATATCTGACTGCTCATCAAAATCATATCTTGGTTCTGCTCACCTGGACCTTGGCAGCTGCCATGCCTCGGGGCACATAGTCAACGTGCGTGATCTCAAAAGCCACCTCACTGCCCAAGGCATCCAGTAGCGTCCGTTGAAGCTCCAAGTTTGCGCCCATGGTTTGGTCCTCACAGTGCCAGAGCGTGACGTGCAGCTCCTCCTTCATCTGCAGATGTTTCATGAGTCAACAGGTGCGGGTAAGGCTCATTTTGCTTGTTCGTCTGCACTTGTTACGAGCCAGACACTGTTTGTGGACAACGTTTCTGAGCATGGGACGTCAGAGCGAGACCTTTTTTGTAGCTGCCAGCTGAAAAGCGAAGCACCCTCGTATGAGAACTCTACCTACTGCTGGGCAAGTTGTGAAAGGCAGAAGCGTCTAGCTATCACTTGGTCGTAAAAACTGCAACCACACTACCTATCTCACACCTGGTCAACCATGTCAGGCGGAAGCAGTCCTTGTGCTGCTTCTCGCAAAGCACTACCATCGAATTCTGTCACTGAGATCCAGCGCACACTCTGCTTTGGAACCTCTCCGGTTGGCAGCACCGACTGGCGGGCGCGTTGCAGGGATCTATCCACGATTCCCTGCGCAAAATTAAGTTGTCAGTCAAGGCCTTTTACGGCAATGTTTCAGGGATCTATACACTACTGCGCACTGGAGTGAAGCCAATTGATATGGCCTTCCTATAAAACCCTGATGATATGACAATCCTAAAAAGCTGCCGAGTTCAGTGTGTAACACTTGAACTCCAGTTCTTGGAGAGCAGCAAAGTGATATCATTTAATCACTCTCGCCTTTTATCTGTGTTTCTCTTATGTCTCTTCATCTTTTTATTTCCTTGGTCCTCACAGCTGCTCTTCTTTCCTAGCTTGGTTTTAATTTTGTTTTCTCCTCCCCATTGGGCAGTTTGCGCGGACCATGGTCGTTAGCAGTTTGTGTTGAGTCCTTGTAAATAATTCCAACGCCATCTCACGATGCAAACGGAATAGAAACCTGGAGCAGCCTCGTTGGCTATCTTTTTAAAGTTAGATGAGTCACTAATTAAAGAGGCCTGGACAATGGATGCAATGATTGTGAAACACAAGCCTTGCAAAGCGCTAGCACAGAAGATTCGGCTGCAAACCAGTATGCGATTCCTCACATTTCGGTTCCTCACATTTCCAATTTAAACCAGGTGCACACACAGCCCCTTCCACATCTCACACTGGCTTACCAGTCTCCGTCACTGTTTCCTCTTCTGGTAGCAACAAGACATCCTTTTGTGGAGAGCTATCTCACATAACCGTAAAGAAAAGTGGCTACCAGCCTATTTGGTAGCTTTGAGAAGAACTGTATTGCGAGAACACACCTGCAGATCGGCACAGCAGACATCCAAGGGGCGTTGCAGCCTCAGCAGCCTCTGCCGTACTTCTTGGTGCTTCAGCATGCTGCAGGCCTTGCTCTCCCACTCCTGCATGTCTGGGCTGAGATCTTTGCCCACACGCTCTTTGAGGGCAAGAACGATGCCAGAGGCAACGTGTTGCAGCAGCTCCGTGGGGATCTGTGTGCGTGCGTGTGTTTGTGTGTGCGCGTGTTGCAGCAGCTCTGAGAGGATCTGCGTGCTCGTATGTGTGCATCAGTGTGCGTGTGCGTGTATGGTGCTAGAAGCTTGTACAAGTCCAGAGGTGGTTATCTGAGGCCCAAATGTGTGTGTTGTTTGCACGCTCCTAGGGTACAGGACCCTAAACTGGAATCTTTTAAGCTCAGCCCTAGTATGGATTTCAATGCAGCTGAGCTTGAAACTGGCTCGTTAGGGGAGCCATACCTAATCAGCTGCGGCGTAAACCCTACTTTTTGAGAAGCCACATGCTGTATTTGAGCAGCCAGAGTATTAAATTGAGTGAATTTCGCTGTTTTGGAATCCTTATAGTAAATAAAGATCATTGCAAAAACAATGGAGCAAAAGACCAAGTGGTTGGCGAGACATGTTAATTAATGCGCCATTCCCATGCAAAGCACCCATCCAGGGTAAAGGTATACGTCAGTTGCATTTAGTCCTGTCATTTCTTACACAGGGGACTTAACTAAATCTGAGCACATGCTCTGTTAGATTATAAAGTCAGCATCAGTGTGAAGCTAGATTGGGTCCATTTTGATGAGGTAATGTGTAAGTAGTTGCCCCTGTAATGCAGAAATGAGCATATTTGGACTTTTGCTCAGATAATGCCCTCTGATACAAATCGAATTAAGGTACATGGGCATCGAATTTGCGTGAAAGGAGTCATTTGCGTGGTTCTCATTGCGTATTAAGATTTGTTTCAATGAGTGGTGCAGCCTGGTTTTTAATGGAAGCACTACTTGGTTGTAAATATACACACGCAACTGTGTTGTGCCAGTTCGGTGTACGGTACGGTGTACGAATATACGGTTATACGGTACGGTATCGTTGTACGGTAGAACAGTATTAATACAATTCCAGATCATATATACGGTAAACACGGTACGGTGTACGATACGGTGCAAAAGGCTGGAAATTGGCTTTTTTTGCAAAGGGTTGTTTTGGCTCATATATACACAACACAAATGCTGTGATTCACATATCTTTAATATCAAACTTTAATGCTTTGTTAAAGAGGAAACGCACACAATAATAGTCAGGGTGAAGAAGCAAAAAATGCAGTTCCGACCGGGATTGAACCCTCAACCTCTTTTTTCCCTGCAAAAAGGCAAAACACAGTCAACCACGGTCAACCGCACTAGTACAGTTTGGACCGTATTTTTCCTTTGACCGCATAATACGGTTTTGGACCGTATCGTACCATAACCATACCGTATATGCGGTCCAAAATTGGAAATACGGCGTAGAAGCATAACACTGCTTAGGAATCTTGTCAGTTCGGATTACAAATTCAAATGCCTGTTAAGCAAGAAGGTATAAACATAGGGTTGGCCAGAACCGTATATATACACCGTATATGACCGTATGTTTGGTGATTTCCCTGCCAAAAATACCGTATATACACAGTATATATATGGTTCTGGCCAACCCTATATAAATGCAAGAAAAACACAGTGTCAAAAAATGGCGATGGCCAGCAGCCCGGCACTTATCTAACATCAACTGAGTCATTACTTGAAGCCTCCATGGGAGACATTTTGACCTACAATAGAATTAAGGCTGTAAGAAAGCTACCAGAAATGCCAGAAACTTACTTGGCGCTCAGGGTCGTTGTCTGCCGCCTCCATGACAGGGAGCTCGACCACAATGTGAAAGTGGTCGCGCAGGTACCTCAGCAGCTCTTTCGAGGTGGTGTATTTGTAGAAGGTGACAAAGGAGGCCAAGATAGAGAGGGGGTTGGGCGCCTCTGCGCGTTTACAACGATGAGAAGGGATACGATCAGATCTGAGCTGGCGGTTATGGTTAGGTGAGTGATGTGGTCATAGAACATGAGATGGCTTAGGGCTCCTTTTTTGCAGGTGTTGCTCTAGGTGTTGGTGTAGGTTTTGGTGTAGGTGTTAGTGTTGTGTAATTGGTCCCTTTTGCTGTTCTTTTGGCAGGTGTTACAGGTGCTGGTGTTGGTGTTGGTGTTGTCTAATTGGCTCCTTCCATTCATAGCCGTAATTGGAAGGAGCCTAATTGGCTCTTTTCAATTAGGCTCCTTCCAATTACGGCAAAGGCATCAAGACGGACGCAGAAGCCAGGCATTGCACATTCACAAGGCACGGGGATCCACACTTTGACGGCTCTTGATGGAGGTTCCTTCTGGTGCTGTGCTTGAGATGTGGAGAACCAACGTCAACCATAGACAGGTTCCCTGTCAACCTGCTAATCCAACACATGTCTGCCTCAGCCACGTGGATGTCATTACATTGCAGCTCGCACAATAGCACAAAGCACAGACTTCACACAAGTGCATCTTTCACACGCGCACATACAGCGCAGCACATTCACACACACAGCACAACTTCAACTCACGTGCATCCAGGTTCCCCACGTGACCCTTGCGCATGACGGTGCGCAGCAGGCACAACGCGACCAGTTCAAGGGGGAAGGGTAAGGGGGGCAGGTCAGCGTACAGCTCAGGTCGGGTAATCGCACTGCTGGTTCCAGAGCAGGAGGGCACCACGGCCGTTGCAATGGCACCTGCATGTAAGATGCACAAACATGATATTCATAATCTTAATGTTCCAGCAGGTGGCAAAACACAAATAACACATAGCCGTTCAGCACGACAGCTGTTGCAACAGCGCCTTTGAATGCAGGGTTGTGGATGTAGATTTTACACTACACTGCACTCTCACGTGTGCAATCACAAGTGCAATTATACGTGCGCAATCTGCACTGCAGTCACACACATGTGCAATCTGCACTGCAATCACACACGTGTGCAATCTGCACTGCAGTCACACACGTGTGCAATCTGAGAGGTCACTCGGTAGGCCTTCATCCAGAGGCCTGCTGGGTAATGGTCTTAGAGTGGAAGGTCCCGCGGCAACTTGAGGCCTGTTTCACGAGCCTGTGTGGTCTGTTTGCTAGGCTGTATCGGTGGGACCAGTTTTATTTTATGGTAAGGCATTTGCACTTGTAAAGAAGCTGGCTGTGCAATACGGCCAGGCCTGTGCACTGTACGGTGTACGGTGTACTGTACGCTTTTTTCTGTACGTACCGTATTTACAAAAAATCACACGCCTTCCCCTTACACCACTTTAAAACCCTTTCGTGCACAGTGTCACCTCCGTTGCACGTTTATGTTTCAGGGCATGCTGACCCACACCTGCTGATGACGCGACAGAACGAAAAAAAGGCACGCCAGTTGCAAACTGAATACAAGTGGTTGTGGCATCCAACTTAAAAACTCAAGTGGTTGTAGCATCCAACATAAATATTCGAGTAGTTGTCACATCCAACAACGCCCTACAGCAGCAACCAATTGCAGCATCAAGAGAACACCCTGTGAGGCGCACCTGAGTCCTTAAGCACGCCAGCGTTCCGCTCAACGTTTTCACGTGGATGCAGCACCAAGTTCTTATCAGCAATGACAGCGGTGCATGCTCCTGCGCCGAGGTTTGCATCAGCTGCGGCTGCAACGTCGTGCCAGTAGCGGTTTGAAGGCATGCCTTTGCCCTGTATGTTAGTGATTGTGTGTATGTTTGTGTGTGTATGTGTGTGTACCAGGGACTTGCTAAAAGTAGGAATTGTAAAGTAGAAATTGGTCCACAGGTAATGAAGAAGAAAGTTCAAATCTTAGCAAGAAAACGTGGCTTAGCAAGCAGAAGGGAGCTCAGTCAAGCCAAATACCTTCACAGAACAAATGAAAGGAGGCGGTTAACAGCAATGTGGCAACTGTCATGGCATCGTGTGGCAACAGCAAAAGGCAGCAGAGCATTAGCGCACACCAATGTGCAGTTGCGGAGCAGGTCATACACTCCTTGTGCCTCTAGTAGTTAGCACACCAATTTGCAGCTGCGGAGCAGGTCATACACTTCTTGTGCTCCTAGAAGTTAGCACACAGCCACGTTCATCAGGAATCAAGCGCCAGACAGAAACTCTCTTCCACTTTCTGACATCTAGGTGTGCCCCCTCAGACAGAGGCTGCTACAGCACCACACAACAAATTCATATACTTCTTGGCCATGGCACTCCTGCTTCAGGTGGCGCACCTTCATGCTATCGCTGCTCAGGACCTTGAGCTGAAGTGGACCAGCATTTGTGCTCCGGTAAGTGGACTGCAAAGAGCTTGAGATGCTCGACTTGCCAGTAGCTGCGGGGGTGTAAATATGCAAGGGCGTCCTTTGGGCTTGGTGTGTGTGCTTATACCAAAACAAAGGTGCGTCAGTGCATGTGCGCAAAAGTGTCCTGACATCATACACAAATTGATGAAACTACATACACCCATACGCACACACGCACACACCTGGGATGGACACAAAGCACAGTATGGTAGCTGGATCAGAGGGTGGCAGAGGGTTGCCAGGGCCTACGTGTCTTGCGATTTCAGCAGGTGAAACCAGCGCCTCACTCAGCACGCGTCGTCCCCACTCCTGCTCTGCATGCACCGCTGCTTCCTGTGCTGCCCTCTGTTGCCGCTCCTGCTCAGCGGGATCCAGCTGCGTTTGCTGCTTCTGATTTGGCTTCTGCTTTGACTTGCCGGCTTGATGGCCGTTGCTGGCACCTGTGTGGGAGGGGGAGTGGGTGTGGGTGTGGGTGTGGGAGGGGGAGTGGTTGTGGGAGGGGGAGTGGGTGTGGGTGTGGGTGTGGGTGTGGGTGTGGCTGGCACCTGTGGGGGTGGGGGTGTGGTTCTGGATGGCAATTGCGTGGGTGTGGGTGTGGGGTTGGGTGTGGCTGGCACCTGTGTGGGTGTGAATGTGGGTGTGGGTGTGGGTGTGGCTCCTTTTGTGGCAACCAGGTCAATCCTCAAACAGCAACTTTATGACACATGACACACGTCTTCCACTGTTATTGGCATGCGCTCATTGTTATTAGCACACCGCTGTTTATGATCACAGGCGGCTCACACAGAGAGGAGCTGTAAAAGTTGCTTGATGTGTGCCTGTTTGTATGCGTGGAGACATCTGTGTGCGTGTGTGTGTGTGCACATAAACACTGTTCGGCTGTACTAAACGACACAGTTGCCGCTAAATTGTGCGCAAGCAGACAAGTGTACAGTGTGTGTGCAAGTGATCAAACTGTCTGAGACCTCTCAGCATATGCGCTTATTCAGACATTGCTGAATGGACTTTCTACTGACTGCTTCCTGAATCAAACCTTTGATGAGGATTTCCATGGCCTTGATTTTTCCCTGGTGCATGCCAGCTATCCTTTTAGCTTCTGGTGCGTTGCTGCTTTTTACTTCCGAGCTGAGGCGCTCAATATAAACGAAGACCTGTGGCAGAGAGACGAACAGTGCCTTGGACTTGAAGGATAGTGTAAGAAGGCAGGACTGTGGTCTTAACACACACACACACGCTTGCACACACACATACACACGTGCACACAGGCACAGACACAAACATGAACAAATACACACCTGGCGGCCACCCCCTGCTGGAGTGAAAAAGTTGTTCAGGGTAATTTGCTTGACCGCGACGCCGGGGGGCATCCAGATCACGCTTCCCTGAATAATGTGAGGCCCATAATGGAGGCAGCGTTTTCACAACAGAACATCATTTTCATGCAGAAACAGCAAATCACAAATCACACACCTCCTATTGCAACTTACACACACAGCTGGGTCACCACTTTTTTGTTTACCACTTTATTCATTCTTCCTTGTCAAGATCTCCCTCTCATCTCATTCCAAAATAAAAAGGCAGCAAGCACGTGAAGCATAACACCTGTGAAGGCAGCCTTTTTCAAAGCAACAGACAAGGGTTGCTGCTTGCGGAATATCTGCACACACCAGAACTTGTAGGGAAAGACCTTTTTGTTACATAAAAGCACATACCTCCATAAACGGCACAGTATTGTCCTTAGGTGCACACCTATAAGGGATGCAAGTGTGAGGCATTTCTGAAATCACTAGCAATAATGGACCCCACCTGCGTCACGAGTGACTTGCTGTATGGTGGCAGCTCTGATGCAGACAACATGTGTGTCGCATGCAGGGCGGACTTGATAGCCTTGGCCTTTTCTTCTTCAACGTCCACCAGAATCAGGAAGCCCTGGAACGCTCCCTACGCAAAGGAAGTGTGTGCAAACATAGGGTTGGCCGGGACCACACATGCACACACGTAGGTGTACGTACACCAATAGGGTTGGCCGGGACCACACATGCACACACGTAGGTGTACGTACACCCATAGGATTGGCCGGGACCACACATGCACACACGTAGGTGTACAAAGGTAAAGCAGAAATTTGTCCTGTCAATGCAAATGACATCAATTTACAACGAGTCGATTTAGAATTTGTGTGATACAAATTAATGCATGGGTCGATTTAGCATTATTTGGAAGCAGATTACTCCAGAGGGGTCTATCTGACCCCCCAAATGGGGGTGTTTTTCAAACGTTCCCAGAGTCCCCCTCATTGGCAACTGTCAAACATGGTTCCCAGATGCACAGCAACAGATCAGTTAAATTTCATAGTTGCCAACTGGGGAGCCCATGTTCAATCGGCTGCGGCGTGAACCCTACTTTTTGAGCAGCCACATGCTGTATCTGACCAGCCAGAGCACCAAATTGAGTGAAGTTTGGTGTTTTGAGTCCTTGCAATAATTCAAGATAATTGCAAAACAATGGAGCAAAATGACCAAGTGGTTGGCGAGATATGCAAATAAATGTGTCATTCCCCATGCAAAGCACCCATCTAGGGTACAGGTAACATAATGTGTGCATTTAGTCCTGTCATTTCTTACGCAGGGCAACTTGATTAAATCTGAGCACATGCTCTGGTAGCTTATCAAGTCAGCATCAGCGAGAAGCTTGATTGGGTCCAATCGAATGGATTGACATGCGAGTTGTTGCCCCTTAAAACAAAAAGGAGCATGTATAAACTATTGCCCAGATAACCCCCTCTGAGATTATTCCTCTTATAAGTTTAGTTTTAATAATGGGATTGGTTTCGAGAGTAAAATTGTGATGCCATTAGCATTTGCTCAACATTCTTTCAAAATCATGCCCATGTCTATCTAATCCTTGAAAGGTATGCACTCTGACAATGTGCCTAACTCCCAGGTTTGAGCACACACACAAAAATGCCCAGCACATCAATTCCTGGTTTGCAAAAGACAGCGGCGACCGTCACGCTTCCTTCCTCAGCCCAAGCTGCAAAAGTTGTCAATCTTTGCTGAAGCACGTTGCAGTCCTCGCATCATTTCTATCACTTCTAGGTTCCAACCGTTCTTCCAGCAGCCACGTCCCTCAAGCACACAAGCACAAAAAGCTGCACTCACCGGCGGCCGTTCTCCTCCGCCCGTTCTCCCAGCAGCCAGGTCACTCAAAAATTCAAGCACAAAGGGCTCTGCGTAGTTTAGGTAGCTGAAAGGATCCACTACAGAAACGCCCCCTCGCTCTCCGATCCATTGAGCCCAGGTGCGTGCAAACACATTTACCTGGGGGGAGAGTGAGAACAAGTGTACAGGTCACAAGAGTGAGAGCAGGTGAGAGTGAGAAGAGTGAGAGTGAGAGCAAGTGTACAGGTCAAAAGAGTGAGAGCAAGTGCACGGGTCACAGAACGTGTGGCAAGCGTTGACCTGAAATGGAGTGTATTATGGACTTTGTTTTGGCCTGGAATGGGATTTAATGGCAAATTGCTGGTTGGGGGGGAGGAAAAAAAGTATGTTTGCACGTCTGTATGTAAGAGTGTGAGCAGCTACACAGGTCCCAAACTATGAGCCAGAAGTTAGTCTGAAGCAGTCAGAGTGGCAATTTGTCAGCCTGAATAACAGGGGTATAAGTGTGTGTACGCTCAACATTGCATTCGGGATGCAATGTAGTGATCAATCCACAATTAACCTTTATAGCGAGTATGATGGAGCACAACAGCATGCAATGGAAAAGTTGTCGACATCAAAAGAGTGCAAGATACTACACTGATACTTTTTGGGTGGGTTCCTAAGCGTAGTGTCCTTGGAGGAGTAGTTGGACAAACCCACCTCTCCTTGTTGCTTCCTGCTGAGCCCTAGCTTCTTTGTCATACTGTCGCAGAAGGTTAGGTATGAGGAGAGCCCCTGCGGGGGGTGCAGCGCATGCACCAGGTTGCAGTTGGAGGTAGAGGAGTGAGTGTGCTGTCGCAGAAGGTTAGGTATGAGGACAGTGAGTTACTATGCTGCCATAGAAGGTTGGGTATGAGGATAGTGAGCGTGCTGTCGCAGAAGGGTAGGTATGAGGAGAGTGAGTTACTATGCTGCCATAGAAGGTTGGGTATGAGGATAGTGAGCGTGCTGTTGCAGGTGGTTTGGTATAAGAAGGGCCCCTGCGGGGGGTGCAGCGCATGCCACCAGGTCAGCAGTTGGAGGTAGAGGATTGAGAATGCTTGGCAGCTGGAAACGGAAACCTCTGTATGCAGGATTTACAGCGAATTGGCGCAAAGAAGGGGCGATGGAACAGGTGAGGACCATGAAGACACCTGCTTCATGTCGTTCGAGTTTGACCGCAGGTGGTGGTAATGGCAGGGAGGCGTCAAATTCAGGAGAGGATGGTTACGCGCAAGGGTGTGGAAATATGAAGGAGGCTCAAACATGGGTGAGAGCCATCAGAAAGAATCCCTGTGTGGCCAGACTTTAGTTTCAACACAACCGTCCAGCCTGAATGGCCGAGCTTTTACGACTAGGTAGAACCTGTCAGATGTTTTCTCTTCATCCTTAAAATATGATGCTTGGTAAGCAGCAAGCAGGATAAAATGCACGTGCTCACAATCCCAACCCCCTTTCTCGCACCCACCAATACCAATACGCACGCGTACACCCACACTTACATTTACACAACCCCTGCACCCACGCCCACACTCACACCCACACCCACACCCACACCCACACCCACACCCACACCCACACCCACACCCACACCCACACCCACACCCACACCCACAGCCACAGCCATAGCCACACCCACACTCACACTCACACCCATACCCACCAGCTTGAGTGAGGACAGGCCGTTCCGGATAATAAACGTGAGCATGCAATAGCCCACCCCCCCCTGAGCAGCTTGCACCTCAGACGCCACCTCAGCATCGCTACTCACTACCTCTAGCTCTGCTGCTGCTGCTGCTGCTGCTACTGCTGGTGCTACTGCTGGTGGTTGTGGTGGTCCTGTCATGCCATTGCTGTGGCCATGAAGGGGGCCGACATCAGGCTGAGGTGCAAATCCCCCAGAAGGGATCCTAATGCAAGATTTTCCTGCCTCATTGCTGATCACCTCCCAGTCCATCGCGCCCTCACCACTGCCTTGTTGCTCTGATTCCACCCTGCGTTTCTTAGCCTCGCTATTGCTTGGATCGCACCCCACCTCCACGTCTCTGGCGTCTTTTCCAGTCCCCTGCTGCTGCAGTTTCTGCTGCTGGGGTTTGTGCTGTTGCTTCTGCTGCTGCTGCTGCTGCTGCTGCTGCTGCTGCTGTGAATCGTGCCGCTGTGACTCTTGCTGCTGCTGCTGCTCCTGCTGTGGAGATTCTTGCGCCTGCTGCGGTGCCTCTGCCGCCTTGCGCTTGGTGCCCCCGGCACCATCAAGGTTGCGCGCAGGGGCTAACCACATCAACATCTTTTTCTTGTAACGCAGGGTGTGGGTGAGACTGGGGGCACCTACAAGAGCTCGCGGCACTCGTGCCTGCATGAAGGGAGGGAGGGGGTGAGGATGTTGAAAGTGAACAGAAGACATCTCTATTTGAGATACCAGTCTGGACATTTAGAGCATATGTCTATTGCATGTTAGTAACAGAAAGCTTATACGGCCCTCGCCAACCCCGATTGTGTAACTACGAGGTATGGGCTTGTTTTATCTGACCGACATCCAACGCCAACACACACAGCCGTGTCTTTGAGCTTCAAGTGTGGTTATGCCATGTGGCAGAAGCCTCATACAGCAGAGTCTCCCGCTTCAGATGCTGCCTGTGCATGCCAAGCCATGACTTTAAAATAAAAAGCGCATTTTCATGGCAATTCAATGTAAGACGATTGAATATTTTGGCCTTTCGTGGCATGCAGCGCCAGCGCCAATGCTCATTCTGATATGAAATGTACGTCTGCCTGGAGCCCGGAGCGCTTGCATTAGCAGACTGCAGCCTACAGCATGTGTATATTGCCTTACTTCAACAGTACTTCCAACTCAACCTTATGTTGGCGCTATTTGTGTAATTGTACATGCGCGCACGCACACACGTACACACACACATCAAAACACACACGCAAGTACACAACAAAAGTACCCATCACCCCAAACCAGGGCCACATATCAACGCACCAATGCCTGTCTCAAACCAGGAACTTCAGATGCCATACTCTCATCACGGGCAGCTCCGTCCTCATGGCCGCCAACACCTTGGCTATGAGTGGCCTGGCTGTCAAAGCACTGACCATTCACACTTTGGCCTGTTCCACTGCTGGCGCCTGTCCGGCCCTCAGCAGATGTCTGATCAGAGGCAGCAAGACTGCCCGGCCCTGTGACTAGGACATCTGGGATGTTGCTCAACAAACGCTGCAGCACTTCTGGCTCTGCGACAGAAAAGTCCCTGCCCTCCCTGCCCTCGCTGTCTGAGGGCTCAGGTCCAACACCCCCTGTGATTGTCGACTGTGCCTGCGCCAGGAGTTGCTGCAGCAGCGTACGCGTGCCCTGTAGGTTGGGACTGCTCAGGGCGTGACGAGAGACTAGCAGGCTGCTGTTAGGTGTGCGTACCACAAGGCTGGGGGCCTGCACATGTGCGTGAAGTATTGTGTCATGTATACAGTGTGAACCTGCTCCACACATGTGCGTGAAGTATTGTGTCATGTATACAGTGTGAACCTGCTCCACACATGTGCGTGAAGT
>Ga0307963_1000777_pt1 | contig 22708 bp, 20 predicted proteins | sample OrgLakmetagen594_FD_201829 | JGI IMG/M metagenome (GOLD analysis project Ga0307963, IMG submission 201829) | Saline water microbial communities from Organic Lake, Antarctica - #594 | ecosystem: Environmental > Aquatic > Non-marine Saline and Alkaline > Saline | place: Antarctica: Organic Lake... | reverse complement strand
GATGTCCTGGCGCGCTTGCCAGACATCACCGTGTCACGCTTGCCTGAATTGCTCCCATGGAACTGGAAGGCCGAGCAGAAAGCTGTCAAGGCCGCGTGACCGCGTCCCTCGCCGGATGCTTACATTATATGTATGAAAATGAAGCTCCAAGCCGCACAGCAGCGTACGCACTATGGCGTCTAAACTGGATTCATCCTTTCTGCCAAGGCAACGGACGCACATCTAGGGCGCTGGCTTATTTCGTACTCTGCCTCAAGTACGAGAAGTGGTTCCCGGGTGCCCCCGTCCACGAGCTAATACGTCGCGACCGCGATGAGTATTGCTGGCTGCTAACGCAAACAGATAAGACTGTTGACGGCGATAATATGGCTGATCTGGGTCCAATCCAACTTTTTCTAGAGCGCCTGTTCGAGGAGCAAATCAACAGCGTTGTAACTTAGTGACCCCTAGCACTCTCCGGGCATCATCTGGTCGTTACCTCTAAACCCAATGCCTCTATGCACTGAAACAAGAAGGCCGCGCTGAACCCACCGCGACTTATCTTATTCGCGACGCCGCCCTTGCTCATCTCAACACCTATCACCACCAACCGCTCCGTTAGCTGCTCTATGCTCACGCCCTGCCGACGCATAGCGTCCCGCAGGAACTCTTTCGCGCGATCTTCAAACTCCGCGTTGACGGGGTTGTCCTTCCTAGCAGTCGGCTTGGGTGGTGCCCGCCGCTCTACCTTGCCGATTACATTCATAGCTTCACCTCAAAATCACCGGATATGGTGAAAATAACCGTTGACGCGGCGTTTGTCCAATGCCATGTAGAGATAACCATATAAGGTTATCTACGATGGCTCAGCACTTCCTTCTCTCCCCGAAAGCCAAGACCCTCTCGCTGGTCAAGATCATGCGCATGTCGGAAGAAGAAGCGCAGGGCGCATTTGCAAGCCTGCGCTGGACGGAGACGGAAGGCGAGCCGATCTGCCCCGAGTGCGGTTGCGTGGAGCACTACAATCTCAAGACGCGCCCCGTGTGGAAATGCAAAGGATGTGGCAAGCAATTCAGTGTCACCAGCGGCACAACCTTTCACAGCCGCAAGATGGCTGTGCGCGATATTCTCGCTGCAATCGCCGTTTTCATAAACGGGGCCAAAGGCTACAGCGCCCTTCAACTATCCCGCGACCTCTCTGTCGATTACAAGACGGCCTTTGTCCTGCTACACAAAGTGCGCGAGGCCATAGAGGCCGCGCGTGAGGCTGGTGCGCTCAAGGGCGACGTGGAAGTTGATGGCGCGTATTTCGGCGGCTACGTGAAGCCTGCGAACGAAAGCGCAGACCGCAAGGACCGCCGCAAGAGGCTGCACCAGTCCGGCAAGCGTCAGGTCGTTATCGCCGTCCGTCAGCGCGGCGGGCGCACTGTTACGCGCGTCGGGCAGAGCGAGGCCGAAGGCATCGCCGTCGTTCATGCCAGCGTCGAGCGTGGCGCTACGGTTCACGCCGATGAGGCGTCCCACTGGGACCGGCTGGCGGCTGCATTCCCCATAAAGCGCATCAACCACAAAGAAGCGTATTCTCGCGACGGTGCGTGCACCAACCAAGCCGAAAGCTTCTTTAGCCGCTTGCGCCGCGCCGAGATCGGCACCCACCATCACATTGCCGGAAAATATCTTCACGCATACGCCGCCGAAATGGCATGGCGCGAAGACAATAACCGCGTTGCGAATGGCACTCAGTTTACGATGGCTTCAGCCGCAACAGCTACAGCTCCTCAGTCTGCGCGCTGGTGTGGGTACTGGCAGCGGCGTGCTGGTTAAGCAGATCTGCCTTCCACTTCGCCATCCGCGTCTCGAGCTTTTGCTCAGCGGCTGATCGAGTTTCGGCCAGAACGCCAATTTGGACCGAATCTTCTGGTCCAGACATTGCCAGCCAGCCCCCGGATGTACACTGAATCAATCTAGGTGAGCGCATTTCTTCGTTACCTCCATGCCTGAATTTCAGATAAAAGACTACACTTTTTATCGTTGTATTTCAATAAGATAAACAAAATACGGATCACCCAAAACAAATCCTTGTACGGTATTACAAAATATCGTACACAGCATTTACGAACTATGGAGGCAATGATGGCCCTATCTCATGACGCACCCGCTCCGTATGCGCCGGCTTCGGCGCTGCTTAACTTGTTGGAAAAAAACAGAAGTACCGGTTTGCCGGAACCTGTTACCAAAGAAAATTTGGTGAGATTAGGCGTCCCTGAAAGCCTTGCGCCGAGAACGCTTCAATCTCTTTGCATTCTTGATCTTGTAGATGAAGGTGGCGCGCACACCAACACTTTGAAGTCGCTTCGCCTCTCGCCTGAACCGGAGTACAAAGGCAAGATGGCAGAGTGGCTGAACGCAGCATACAGCGAACTGTTCCCATTTGTTGACCCGTCCAAGGGGGATGAAGTGTCGGTGCGCGATGCGTTCAGGCCATACGGACCGAAAAGCATGGCGGATCGGATGGTCAAGCTGTTTATTGACCTCTATGCGGAAGCGGGGGTTTGGCCGGAGAACGCGCAGCGCACCCGATCCGTGAAACCTAAGCGCCGCTCACCACGGGCGCCGATTGCTGAAAACGACAAAAAAAATATCTCTCCGTCTTCGGCTCAAGCGCCCAAGACTGGGGTTAGCGCCGATCAAATCTCGAAAGAGAAGGCCCTTGAGTATCGCCTTGTAGATCTGATGAGCGAGGCGACAGACGACGACGACGTAATGGGTGCAATAATCACCATCATTACGTTCTTGAAAACTCGGAAGCCAACCCGGTTTATCGAGCACCAAGTTAGCGATCAGTGAAAAGGAGGTTAAGAAGATGAGACAGATATAGAAGCGCCCACATGCAAAGCGCACCAACGCTGTGCATGTGGGACCTACCGGGCCGGGGCGTTGCCCCGGTCCACCTTTCAAATTGACCGTGCGTCAGTCAACTCCACACAGTAGAGATGATTCATTTGGGTCGTCTCGTCAAGCCTGACGTTCGGTCGCAGCATCTGGAAAGGTAATAGATGCACGACTGCAAAGTGACGCCCGCCATGGCGTCCGTAATCAAACTGGCAAGAGCAAAGCGCATCCCCTACTCGTGGATCACGGGATACTACACGGGTTTGAACTTCGGTCGTATCGCTGACGTGATGAAGGGGCGCATGTTTCCCAACATCCCGCCTGCTGCGAGTTTGCCGCCCGACTTCCCGAAGTCGGTATAAAAGATGAAGAGGGCGGCTCACATGCCGCCCTCTTTCAGTCTCCACCGCTTGTATGGCCCGTTGCCATCATGATCGCGCGTCCATCCCTGATCCTCGACTAGACCCTGATTGACGCAACCCTTTATGCAAGCTCCGACCCGTTTGCGCAGCGTGGCATAGGTCGCATCATCACAAACCAAGCCGCGATCAGCCGCCCAAGCCTCTGTGATCTGTCGCGATGTAAGCGGTTCCGTAGCTTCGCGCAAGCAATCCAGCACAAACCGCTTCACACTTCCTTTCTGCGCCCGGTGCTTGGTCACATACTGCTTTATGGCGTAGGTGTCCGCATTGGGGTCAAATAGTCGAATGGCAGCGTCCAAGTGATCTATGTCTACCGTCAGCTTCTTGATTTCGGCTTTGTAACGGTCGCGCAGCGCGGATAACTCAGCGTGCTTCGCGACAAGGCCCGATACCGTGTTCGGGCGTTCGTAATCTGGTTCATCTGTCATTAAAGCAGACTATATCACCATTTAAGGTTATTCAATAACCTTATTTGGTGAGTTTGCTCCATAATACCGGAGTTTCCGCGCCCTGTGCTCGAAACCCTGCGCCAGCCGGTCGAAACTGGCGAGGTCATCGTCGCGCGCGCCAATGCGCATGTGAAATATCCCTGTCGCTTCATGCTGGTCGCGGCGGCGAATCCCTGTAAATGCGGCTACATGAGCGATCCTGCGCGGGCTTGTTCGCGCGCGCCCGAGTGCGGCAACGACTATATGGGCCGCATTTCGGGGCCGCTGATGGATCGCTTCGATTTGCGGGTCGAGGTGCCACCCGTTGCCTTCACCGATCTCGACCTGCCCGCCACGGGCGACACCTCGGCGCAGGTGGCAGCGCGTGTTGCGGCCGCGCGGGCCACCCAAGGGGCGCGTTTTGCGCCATCCTCCGATATGCGGCTCAATGCGGATGCCGAAGGCGCTGCGCTCGAGGAAATAGCAAAACCCGATGATGAAAGCCGCGCGCTCATCAGCCGCGTGGCCGACCGATTCGGGCTGACCGCACGCGGCTATCACCGCATCCTGCGTGTCGCGCGCACCATTGCCGATCTCGACGGGTCCGAAGAGATGCGGCACCCGCATGTGGCCGAAGCGGTCAGCTTTCGTCTGAACGGGATGAAAGAGATCTGATCCAATCCGCAAGATCGCGCAGGGTCTCGTCTCCCTCGGGCAGAAGACCGTGAAACAACGGCCAGACATGCGGCAGACCGGGGCGCAGCAGCTCGGTCACCGCGACGCCATCCGTGCGCAGCCGCGCCGTCATCCGTCGCGTATCGTCGCAAAGGATCTCTGTGTCACTGGCGGCCAGCCAGATTGGCCCGGTCCCCGCAAGCTCCGCAAAGAGTGGCGAGGCGCGCGGGTCGGTCGGATCGGCGTCCTGCAGATACATCCTTGCCATCTCTCTGGTGCGGATTGCGGGCAGCATGACATCGGCGCGTGCATTGCGGCGCAGGCTCTCACCGGAGAACGTGAAATCCGTGAGCGGCGAAAAGGCGAACAGGCCGCGGGGCCGGGGCTCGCCTTGCCGCAGCGCCTCGCCCAAGATCGCGAGGGCCAGCCCGCCGCCCGCGCTATCCCCGCCAAGGATAACCCCGCCGGGATGGTTGCGAAGGGCCTCGAACACCTCCAGCCCGTCATCGACGGCCCGGGGAAAGGGATGCTCGGGCGCGAGGCTGTAATCCGGCAGACACGCGGGCAGTCCGGTCAGCTCGGAAAGGCGCGCCAGCATCGCCCGGTGAGTTTTTGGCGAGCCGAAGATATAGCCACCGCCGTGGAAATAGAGGACGGCAGGACCGTCATCCCGCGTGACACCCGGCCCAAGGGCCCACACGACCGGCACGCCGCCGCACCTGTCCATCTCAAAGCGGCTGCCCCGGGGCGGCCGGAACCAGACGCGCGCCTTTCGCTCGAACCCGTCGCGAAGCTGCGCCGGATCGCGCACCCGCGCCAGGTAGGGTTTCTCCATCAGCCGCAGCGCGAGGTTCAGGGCGCTGCGGCGCAGGCTCATGCCCGCCGTGCTTCGATCGCGTCCCAGATCAACCCGGCACCGTTAGTGCCGTCGAAGCGTTCCAGCTCCTGCAGACCCGTGGGCGATGTCACGTTGATCTCGGTCAGATAGTCGCCGATCACGTCGATGCCGACGAAAATCTGGCCCTTCTCGCGCAGTCTTGGTCCGATCCGGGCGCAGATCTCGAGATCACGCTTGGTCATCTCGACCTTCTCCGCGCGCCCGCCAACATGCATGTTCGAGCGTGTCTCGCCCTCTGCAGGCACCCTGTTGATGGCCCCGATGGGGTCGCCATCCACGAGAATCACACGCTTGTCGCCGCGGCTCACGGCGGGGAGGTATTTTTGCGCGATCAGCGGCTCGCGGCTGAGCCCGGTGAACATCTCATGCAGGCTGGCGAGATTGCGATCGGATTGGGGCAGGTGAAACACGCCCGCCCCGCCATTGCCGTAGAGGGGTTTGAGGATGATGTCGCCGTGACGCGCCCGAAACGCGCGCAGCGTTTCGATATCGCGCGCGATGGTCGTGGGCGGCATGAGATCGGGAAAATCCAGAATCAGAAGCTTCTCGGGATAGTTACGCACCCAGAACGGATCGTTCACCACCAGCGTCCCGGGGCGCAGCCGCTCCAGCAGATGCGTGGTCGTGATGTAGAACATGTCGAATGGCGGGTCCTGCCGGAGCCATACGACATCGAAGTCCGACAGATCGACGGTCTGCGCGTCACCGAGTTTGAAATGATCTCCTGCAACGCGTTGCACTTGCAGGGGCCAGCCACGAGCCGTCACGCGACCGTCGTCATAGGCCAGCCGCTCGGGCAGGTAATAAAATAGATCATGCCCGCGCGCCTGCGCCTCCTCGGCGAGGCGAAAGGTGCTGTCAGCATTTATGTCGATCGGCCCGATCGGGTCCATCTGAAAGGCGATTTTCATGCGCGGCCTCTGTTGGTTGCCATCATTTACATGCGGCATGGGCCGGCAAGGTGCAATTCAGAAATCACAGAACGCGTTTTCCACAATGCGCAATTCCCCTGTCACGTCGACCAGCGCCAGATCGAATCGCATCGGCGCAAGCTGCCCTTCCGGCGTATGCCCGAGATATTCCGAGGCGGTGTTGAAAATCCGTTGCATCTGTCCCGGCCGGACCCGGTTCAGCGCCAGATCGAATGTCGCGGCCTTCTTAACCTCGCAAAACACGTACGACTCGCCGTGCCACAGAACGAGATCGATCTCGCCCCCCGTCCCGCGCCAGCGACGTGTCAGCAATTGCGCACCCCGCGCCGCATAGCCGCGCAGTGCGATGTCTTCGGCAGCGAGCCCCGAGAGATAAGCCCTCTGCCCGCGGACGCGGCGCCGCGTGACTGGTGTCGACGCCATCCCGTCATGCCTCTGCGGAGCCTCGAAATCCAAACTCAGTTGCGTCATTCGTTTTCGTCCTTCGCCGCCAATTGAAGCGCGCGCTGATAGACACTGCGCCGCGGCAGCCTCAATCGTGCCGCCACCTGATCCGCTGCATCCCGCACCGAGAGGGTCTTCAACGCCTCGTGCAACGCCCCGTCTAGATCGATTTCGTTAACATTTGCCGAATCCCCGCGTCCCAGCACGACCACGATCTCTCCCCTCGGCGGCTGCGGCGCGCAGCTTTCGGCCAGTTCGGCCAGCGTGCCGCGCCGCACCTCCTCGAATTTCTTGGTCAGCTCGCGGCAAAGCGCGGCCGGATGCTCTGCCCCAAGGACGGCGACCGCGTCACGCAGCATCGCCTCGATCCGCTTGGGTGATTCGTAGAGCACCAGCGTCGCGGGAGCCTGCGCGAGCTCTGACAGCGCGGTCTTTCGCTTGGCCGACGCGCTGGGAAGGAATCCTGCAAACAGGAATCTGTCGGTCGGAAGTCCTGAAAGCGTCAGTGCGGTGATCGCCGCCGATGGCCCCGGCGCAGAGAACAGCGCATGCCCGTCCGCCACCGCGGCACGCCCCAGATCGAAGCCCGGATCGGCCACCATCGGCGTGCCGGCCTCCGAGGCATAGACAACGGATTTGCCCTCGGCGAGCGCGGCCATGATCCTTGGCCGCATGCGCGCGCCATTGTGATCGTGATAGGGCCAGACCGGCCTGTTTGCGACGCTGATCCCGTGAATATCCATCAGGCGCCGCAGGCTGCGCGTGTCCTCGGCCACGAGGACATCCGCCGCCGCGAGGATGTCGAGGGCGCGCAGGGTGATGTCCCGCGCCGCGCCGATCGGCGTGGCGATCAGGTACAATCCCCCGGCCAGTTTCTGCGTGTCGGGAATCATGACTGGACCCGCCCTTTTTGACGTTTATGATCGTGAAAGGTTTCGGTTGTACCGAGGCAGAACAAGGGCCAGACACCGAGGCTGCGCAATAAAGGAGTTGTCGATCTCATGTTTGCCATTCCCCACCTGATCCGCAAGCCGTTTGGCCGGGCCCTTGCAGGCATCGCGATTCTCTGGCTTGCCGCGTGCGAGCCGGTCCAGATGGTCCAGACTGGCGGAGGCGGCGCGCCGCCTGCCCGCGATGAGGTGCCGGTCGCGCTTCTGGTGCCGCATGGCACGTCCAACGAGCAGGAACAACAGCTTGCCCGCGATCTCGAGAATGCGGCACGCATGGCCGTTGCGGATCTTTCGGGGGTGGACATCGATTTGCGGGTCTATGGCACCGCCGGCGATACGTCGCAGGCCCGGGAGGCGGCGATCAATGCCGCCGATGATGGCGCGCGGATCATCATCGGGCCGCTCCATGCCGAATCGGCCAACGCCGTTGGCGTGGCCATGGCGTCGCGTGATATCAACGTGCTGACATTTTCCAACAACTCGACGATCGCGGGCGGCAATCTCTTCGTGCTGGGCCAGACCTTCGAGAACACGGCCGACCGGCTGGCGGGCTACGCGGTGGGCCAGGGCACGTCGCGCATCGTTGCCGTCCATTCCGACAATCTCGCCGGTCGACTGGGCCGCGCCGCGATCGAGACGGGCTTGCGCAACAATGGCGGGACGCTGGCTGGCAGTGTCGCGTATGACTTCTCTCAGGAGGGTGTTCTTGATGCCGTTCCGGACATCCGCGATATGGTCGAAATCGAATCGGCCGATGCGATCTTCCTGACAGCGAATGCTGCCGGGGCGTTGCCGCTCTTTTCGCAGATGCTGCCCGAGAATGGTCTCGGCTCGGACCGGCTGCAATATATCGGCCTGTCCCGTTGGGACACGCCGCCTCAAACGCTTCAGTTGAGCGGCGTCCAGGGCGGCTGGTTCGCGATGCCGGATCCGAACCGGTCCGCACGGTTTGAAAGCCGATTCAGGAGCGCCAATGGCAATACGCCGCATCCGCTCGCGGGACTGGCCTATGACGGCATCGCGGCGGTCGGGGCGCTGGTGCAAGCCGGTCAGGGCCTCGGGCGCGGCGACCTCACGCAATCGGCGGGGTTCAAGGGCGTGAACGGCGTCTTCCGCCTGCGCCTGGACGGCACTAACGAGCGCAGCCTGGCCGTGGCCACCATCACCGACGAGCAGGTGGAAATCCTGTCCCCCGCCCCGCAGAGCTTTGGTGGCGCCGGGTTTTGAGTCTGCTCGCATATCCTGAAACGACCCGGCCAGTGGCTCTGCCGGACGACCTCATTTGCCCGGCCGATGACATATTCGACCAAGCGGCCGCGGATGCCGAACTCGCCGAGGCCGTCTCCGCAGCGGGCCGCGACGGGGCGGCGCTACGCAACGCGATTGTCGCGATCCTGTCGCGCCGCATGAAGCGCGGTCGCGCGGCCATCGCCGATGCGTTCGAGGACCGACCGTTCGATGCGCGCCCGGTCACACGCGCCTATTGCTGGCTGACCGATCGCATGATCCTGACCGCCTTGGATCTTGCGACGCGGGTGATGCACCCGCTGCACAATCCCACCGAGTCTGAACGCCTCGCGGTCTGTGCCGTGGGCGGGTACGGGCGCGGCGAGATGGCCCCGCAATCGGATGTTGATCTGCTGTTCCTGACGCCCTACAAGATCACACCTTGGGCCGAGAGCGTCATCGAATCGATGCTTTACATCCTTTGGGACTTGCGCCTGAAGGTGGGCCATGCAAGCCGCACCATCCGCGATTGCCTGCGCCTCGGGGCCGAGGATTTCACGATCCGCACGGCGCTTCTGGAAAACCGCTTTCTGGCCGGCGACGCACCCCTTGCCGAAACGCTGAACCAGCGCCTGCAGGACGAGCTTTTCAAGGGCAGCGAGCGCGCCTTCATCGAGGCCAAGCTGGAGGAACGCGATGCGCGCCACGAAAAGCTGGGCGTAAGGTACATGGTCGAGCCCAACGTCAAGGAGGGCAAGGGCGGGCTGCGCGATCTGCAGTCGCTGTTCTGGATCGCGAAATACCAGCACAGGGTCAAGGACGTGAGCGAACTGATGGCGCTCGGCGTGTTCAGCCGCGACGAGTTCGGCACATTCCTGCGGGCTGAGACCTTCTTGTGGGCGGTGCGCTGTCACCTGCACCTGATCGCCGGCCGGCCCAACGAACAGCTGACCTTCGACATGCAGGTCGAGGTGGCCGACCGCATGGGCTACAAGGACAGCTCGGCGCGGCGCGGGGTCGAGATCTTCATGCAGGATTACTTTCGTCACGCCACCGCCGTCGGCGATCTGACGCGGATGTTCCTGACCAAGTTAGAGGCGTCGCATCTGAAATCTGAACCGCTGCTGCAACGCCTCCTGAAGCGCCGCAAGAAGCTCAAGTCTGGCTATGTCGAGATCAACGGGCGCCTCGCCGTCGAAGACCAGGCCGCGTTTCTTTCTGATCCGCTGAACCTGCTGCGGCTGTTCGAGGAGGGGCTGCGCACGGGTCTGCTGATCCATCCCGACGCGATGCTGCTGGTCACCGGTAACCTGCACCTGATCGATGCGAAGATGCGCAATGATCCGCGCGCAGCGCGGCTGTTTCTCGATCTGCTGCTGAAGCACGGCAACCCCGAGCGCGCGCTGCGGCGCATGAACGAGCTTGGCGTCCTGTCGGCCTTCCTGCCGGAATTTCAGCCCGTCGTCGCGATGATGCAATTCAACATGTATCATCAGTACACGGTCGACGAGCATATCATCCAGTGCATCTCGCATCTGGCACAGATCGAACGCTGCGAGTTGATCGAGGAATTGCCCGTCTCGTCCTCGATCCTGAAAGAGGGGGTCAATCGCAGGGTTCTTTACGTCGCGCTGTTGATGCACGATGTCGGCAAGGGGCGCGACGAGGACCATTCGATCCTCGGGGCGCGCATCACCCGACGTCTTGCCCGGCGGCTCGGTCTCAAGCCGCGCGAGGTGGACACTGCCGAATGGCTGGTGCGCTATCATCTGTTGATGTCGGACATGGCGCAGAAACGCGACATCGCCGATCCGCGCACGGTGCGCGACTTTGCCAAGGCGGTGAAGACGCGCGAGCGTCTGGACCTGCTGTTGCTGCTGACGGTGTGCGACATTCGCGGCGTCGGCCCGGGCACGTGGAATAACTGGAAGGCATCGCTGTTTCGTGCGCTTTACCGACAGACACGGCGTGTGCTGGAAGACGGGTTCGAGGAGTTCACCCGCGAACAGCGCGGCGCCGACGCCAAGCGCAACCTGCGCCAGGCGCTTTCGGACTGGGATGCGCGCCATCTCAAGCAGGAGACCAACCGGCATTACCCACCCTATTGGCAGGGGCTGCATGTCACCGCGCATGTCATCTTCGCGCGGCTCTTGTGGTCGCTGCACCCCGACGAGATCGGCATCGACCTGGCCATCGACGAGGATCGCGACGCCACCCGCGCCTGTTTCGCGCTGGCCGATCATCCGGGCATATTCTCGCGGCTGGCCGGTGCGCTTGCGCTGGTCGGGGCGAATGTCGTGGATGCGCGGACCTACACGACCAAGGACGGCTTCGCGACCGCCGTGTTCTGGATCCAGGACAATGACGGCCACCCGTTCGAGTCCGATCGCCTGCCGCGCCTGCGCCAGATGATCCACAAGACGCTGCAGGGCGAGGTGATCCCGCGCGAGGCGATCAAGTCGCGCGACAAGCTGAAAAAGCGCGAGCGGGCGTTCCGCGTGCCCACGCATATCACCTTCGACAACGAAGGGTCGGAGGTCTACACGATCATCGAGGTCGATACGCGCGACCGGCCCGGCCTGTTATACGACCTGACGCGTACGCTTGCCGCGTCCAACGTGTACATCGCGTCCGCGGTGATCGCCACGTTCGGCGAGAAGGTGGTCGACACCTTCTACGTCAAGGACATGTTCGGCCTGAAGTTCCACGCCGAGTCCAAGCGGGCCGCGCTGGAACGCAAGCTGCGCGCGGCGATCACCGAAGGGGTCGAGCGCGCATCCTCCTGACCCGGTAGGCCCGCGCAGCAGCGCGGTGGCGCTTTCCCGGTCCAATTTCCAACCTCTAGGGTGGCCATGGCCGGTGTTTCCGTCGTGGCCGGATCCATGTCGAATCGTCCGAATCGCTTTTCAAGCTGCGGCAATCTGCATCACACCCCGGCCATCCTGATGGTTTGTTTTGCAAATCATCATTGTATCCGGGTGACTTGCAATATGTCGCATACAGAACTTGAAATGTCGTTCCGACTGTGTAATCTATCTCGAAGTAAGGCGTTGGCAGCAACCTACGCTTAGTCGAAACGAATAATCAGTTTGCTGCCTCAAGAACGAAACGGAGACAATCCGGCCGCGCCACGAGTCCGCCCGAATGGATGGGCCAAGATAAAAACAATTCGACGATCGGCCCGGTGCCATCCAAGCAGGATGCGTTTGGCCGGTGGGTGTTGCGGCGGTCCTCTATGCAGGGACGTCGCCGGATTGAGTGTCAAAAGGAGCGACGAGACGCATGACTGATCGAAACGCCAACAGCGCAGAGCTTGCACGGACCGAACAGGTTTACGGGGATGATCCGACAGCCGATCGGGAAACCGATCACTACCGCAAGGAATACGTCAAGACCTTCGTCGACAAGTGGGACGAGCTTATCGACTGGCGCGCCCGCGCCCAAAGTGAGGGGCAGTTCTTCATCGACATCCTGCGCGCTCGTGGCAAGGAGCGTATCCTCGACGTCGCCTGTGGCACGGGCTTCCATTCCGTTCGCCTGACCGAGGCCGGGTTTGACGTCACCGCCGCCGACGGGTCGGCCAACATGGTCGCCAAGGCGTTTCAGAACGGTCAGGAACGCGGGCTGATCCTGAAGACGGCGCATGCTGACTGGCGCTGGCTGAACCGCGACATTCACGGCAAGTATGACGCGATCATCTGCCTCGGCAATTCCTTTACGCACCTGCACGAGGAAAAGGACCGCCGCCGCGCGCTGGCCGAGTTCTACGCGGCCCTCAAGCATGACGGCATCCTGATCCTGGATCAGCGCAACTACGATTCGATGCTCGACGACGGCTTTTCCACCAAACACAAGTTCTATTATTGCGGCGACAAGGTGACGGCCGAGCCGAGCCATGTGGACGAGGGCCTGTGCCGCATGGTCTACAGCTTTCCCGATGGCGAGCAGTTCACGCTGAACATGTGCCCGATCCGCAAGAACTATGTCCGCCGCCTGCTGAACGAGGCCGGATTCGAGCGGGTGCGCACCTATGGCGATTTCCAGGAAACCTATGCCGAGGAAGAGCCCGATTTCTTCATCCACGTGGCCGAGAAATCGTCGCTGCATCTCGTGCGTTGGGGCGGCGTTCAAGAGGACGGCAAGTCCGATATCCGCGACGTCACCGAGGATTACTACGACAGCGACGACGCCGACACGTTCTACTCGACCATCTGGGGCGGCGAAGATCTGCATATCGGTCTTTACGACACGACCGACGACATCCGCACCGCCAGCGATCTGACCATCGCCGAGATGGTGAAGCGTCTGCCCAAGCTGAGCACCGAGTCGCGTGTCCTTGACATGGGCGCCGGCTATGGTGGGGCGATGCGCACGCTGGTGCGCGACACAGGCTGCAATGCCGTCTGCCTCAACATTTCCGAGACGCAGAACGAGTACAATCTCGGCAAGATCCGCGCGGCCAAGCTGGGCAACAAGATCAACGTCCGCCACGGCGTGTTCGAGGATGTCCCGGAGCAGGACGACACCTTCGATGTCGTCTGGAGCCAAGACAGCTTCCTGCATTCCGACCAGCGAGACAAGGTCATTGCCGAGGCGTTCCGCGTCCTCAAGCCCGGCGGGCACCTGATCTTCACCGATCCGATGCAGGCCGACGACGTGCCGCCCGGCGTGCTGCAACCCGTCTATGACCGGCTGCAACTCAATAGCCTGGGGTCGATGCGGTTCTACCGCGAAGCGGCCGAGACGCTCGGGTTCGAGATCGTCGAACAGGATGACATGACCGCCCAGCTGCGCAACCACTATGCGCGTGTCCGCGAGGAGTTGCTGGCCAATTACGAGCGCCTGCGCGAGAATGGCAGCTCTGCCGAATATCTCGACAAGATGGCGGTTGGGCTTGAAAACTGGGTCAAGGCGGCGGATGCCGGGCATCTGTCCTGGGGCATCCAGACCTTCCGCAAGCCCGCTTGACAAGGCAGCGCCGGGCCGGCCCGCTATGCGGGTCGTGCCCGGCTGTTGCGGATTTCCCATAAATGGAGTGTTATCGATGACCGGGCCACTTCCCGATCACCAGATCGACGTATCGTTCGAGTTGTTCCCGCCCAAGACTGAGGCGGGCCTTGAGACCGTGAACAAGGCCGCAGGCCGGCTTGCCGAGGTCGGGCCGGAATACTTCTCGGTCACCTACGGCGCCGGCGGCAGCACCCGGGCGCGCACGGCCGAGGTCGTGCGGATGGTGGCGAAAAGCACCGGCTTGCCGGTGGCGCACCATCTGACCTGCGTCGGTGCCTCGCGTGCCGAGATCGATGCGCAGGCGCAGGAGCTTTGGAACAACGGCACGCGCCGCATCGTCGCCTTGCGCGGCGACCTTCCGAAGGGCGAAACGTTGGCCGAGGACGGCTATCACGACGCTGCCGAACTGGTGGCGGGGCTGCGCCGCGTCGGGGATTTTGATATCGCTGTCGCGGCCTATCCAGAGGTACATCCCGAGGCTGCGAGCGCGCAGAGCGATCTTGATCACCTCAAGCGCAAGCTCGATGCCGGGGCGTCCTGCGCGATCACGCAATATGCCTTCGAGACCGACACGGTGCTGCGCTTCGTCGACCGGGCGCGTGCGGCGGGCATCACCGCGCCGATCGTGCCGGGCATCATGCCGGTCGCCAACTTTACCACCATCAAGAGATTTTCCCAAGGTTGCGGTGCGTCGATTCCGGACTGGATGGAAGACATGTTCGCCGGGCTCGAAGATGCCCCGGACATGCACGCGATGGTGTCAACGTATTTGGCCGCGCAGCAATGTCAGCGGATGATCGACGCTGGTATTAATGCGTTTCACTTCTATACCTTGAATAAGCCCGATCTGTCGCTTGCGGTTTGTCGGGCGCTTGGTATTCCGGTTGGACACGCGAAAGCCTTCGCGGCCTGATCGGCGCGACGAGAGGATCAAAATCACAATGACATCCGATATAAGAGACCATGCAAGTCAGCGCATCCTTGTGCTAGACGGCGCCATGGGAACCATGATCCAGAATGAAAGCCCGAACGAGGCTACATATCGTGGTGACCGCTTTTCGGATCACCCGCATGATTTGGGTGGCAACAACGAATTGCTGAGCCTGACGCAGCCGGACATGATCCGTCGCATCCACGCGGATTTCCTTGAGGCCGGGGCGGATATCCTGTGCACCAACACCTTCGGGGCCAACGAGATCAGCCAGGCCGATTACGGCATGGAGGACCTTGTGTACGAGATGAACGCGGAAAGTGTACGCTTGGCCCGCGAAGCCGCAGAGGCCGCATCGACGCCGGATCGCCCCCGCTGGGTCGCCGGCGGCATCGGGCCGACCAACCGCACCGCGTCGATCAGCCCGGACGTCAACGATCCCGGCTTTCGCGCGGTCACCTTCGACGATCTGGCCAAGGCTTACGGCGACGCCGCGCGCGCGCTGATCGAGGCGGGCTGCGACCTGATCCTTGTCGAGACGATCTTCGACACGCTCAACGCCAAGGCCGCGCTGTTCGCTATCGACAGCCTTGCCGATGAAGGGCTGACGGTGCCGCCGCTGATGATATCGGGAACCATCACCGACCGCTCGGGCCGCACCCTGACCGGCCAGACGCCAGAGGCATTCTGGGTGTCGATGAGCCATGCAAAGCCGTTCTCGGTCGGGCTCAACTGCGCGTTGGGCGCGGGCGAGATGCGCCAGCATGTGCGCACCTTGTCCGAGGTGGCCGATACCCGCATCAGCGCCTATCCCAATGCCGGCTTGCCCAACGAGATGGGCGGCTATGACGAACAGCCCGAGGAAACCGCAAAGCATATCGGTGAATGGGCCGACACGGGCCTCGTCAACATCGTGGGCGGCTGCTGCGGCACGACGCCTGATCACATTCGCGCCATCGCCCAGTCGGTCGAGGGCAAGACACCGCGCAAGATTCCCAGTAGCGTGCGCCGCATGCGCCTCAGCGGGCTGGAGATGTTCGAAGCGCAAGGCGCGGCGACCGAGGAGGACGCAGCATGACTACAGGCGTTGCCAATTTCATCAATATCGGTGAACGCACGAACGTCACCGGATCGGCCCGCTTCAAGAAACTGGTCATGGAGGGCGATTACGACGCCGCCCTCGACGTGGCGCGCAACCAGGTCGAGAACGGCGCGCAGATCATCGACGTGAACATGGACGAGGGGCTGCTCGATTCCAAAGAGGCGATGACCACCTTCCTCAACCTGATCGCGTCGGAGCCGGATATCAGCCGCGTCCCTGTGATGCTGGACAGTTCCAAGTTCGAGGTGATCGAGGCGGGTCTGAAATGTGTTCAGGGCCGGTCGGTGGTCAATTCGATTTCGCTGAAAGAGGGCGAAGAAGCGTTTCTGGAGCAGGCGCGCACCGTGCGCCGCTACGGTGCCGCGGTCGTGGTCATGGCCTTTGACGAGGGCGGACAGGCCGAAACCGCGCAGCACAAGTACGAGATCTGCCGCCGGTCCTATGACCTGCTGACCCAGAAGGCCGGGTTCGAGCCGTGGGACATCATCTTTGACCCGAACATCTTCGCGGTGGCCACCGGCATCGAGGAGCACAACGATTACGCCAACGCGTTCTTCGACGCGATCAAGCTGATCAAGGCGGACATGCCTCACACCCACATCTCGGGCGGGCTGTCGAACGTGTCGTTTTCGTTTCGCGGCAACAATCCCGTGCGCGAGGCGATGCACTCGGCGTTCCTTTACCATGCGATCCCGCTTGGCATGGACATGGCGATCGTCAATGCCGGGCAGATCACCGTCTATGACGATATCCCCGACGAATTGCGCGACTGTGTCGAGGATGTGCTGTTCAATCGTCGCGACGATGCGACTGAACGCCTGCTGGACATCGCCGACAAGTATCGCGGATCGGGTGAGGCCACCAAGAAGGAAGATCCCAAGTGGCGCGAGCAGGCCGTCGAGAAGCGGCTTGAACACGCGCTGGTGCATGGCATCACGGATTTCGTCGTCGAAGACACCGAGGAATGCCGCCAACGCGCCGAGAAGCCGCTTCATGTGATTGAAGGGCCGCTGATGGACGGCATGAACGTGGTCGGCGATCTTTTCGGGGCGGGCAAGATGTTCCTGCCGCAGGTGGTGAAATCGGCGCGGGTCATGAAGACCGCCGTGGCCCACCTGCTGCCCTACATGGAAGAGGAAAAGCGGCTTCAGGGCGACACTTCGGCCAAGGGCAAGGTGCTGATGGCCACGGTGAAGGGCGATGTGCACGATATCGGCAAGAACATCGTCGGCGTCGTGCTGCAATGCAACAACTATGATGTCGTGGACATGGGCGTGATGGTGCCGGCCGAGGATATCCTCGCCCGCGCGAAGGAAGAGAATGCCGATATCATCGGGCTTTCCGGCCTGATCACGCCGTCGCTCGACCGGATGGTCGATGTGGCCGCCGAGATGAAGCGGCAGGGTTTCGATCTTCCGCTGATCCTTGGGGGGGCGACCACGTCGAAAAAACACACCGCGCTGAAGATCGCGCCCGAATACGAGCACGGCGTGGTCCATGTCGACGATGCCTCCAAGGCCGTGGGCGTGGTCTCGAAGCTGCTGTCCAAGACGGCCCGCCCGGCCTACCTGGCCGACGTGCTGGAGGGGCAGGAAAAGATGCGCGAAAGCTCCGCCAAGACCGGCGATCGGGCAACCACGCCGATCGAGACCGCGCGCGCCAATGCCTTTGACGGCGGCTGGTCCGACTACCAGCCGCCCGCGCCGCAATCGCCGGGGGTGACGGTGATCGACGACATGCCGGTCAAGACGCTGCGCGAGTATATCGACTGGGGTCCGTTTTTTGATACCTGGCAGATGCGCGGCCGTTTCCCGGATATCCTCGATCATCCCGAGATGGGGCCAACGGCGCGCGAGCTTTACGACAACGCGCAGAAGATGCTGGACCGGATCGAGACCGAAGGCTGGTTCAACCCGCGTGGCGTGGTCGGGCTGTGGCCCGCGAATGCTGAGGGTGACGACATCCTCGTCTGGAAGGACGAAGAGCGGCAGGAGATCGCCGCGCGGATGCCGCAACTGCGCCAGCAGGGCAAGAAATCCGGCAACAAGCCGCATATGAGCCTGGCCGATTTCGTGGCGCCCAAAGGCACGCCGGACTGGGTGGGCGGCTTTGCCGTCACGACCGGGCCCGAGGTGCACGAGATCGCCGATCGCTGGAAGGCGGAGGGCAATGATTACGACTCGATCATGGTCCAGTCGCTTGGCGACCGTATCGCCGAGGCGTTTGCCGAGGCGCTGCACGCCCGCGTGCGCCGCTCGCTCTGGGGCTATGCACCGGATGAGCGGCTTGAGAATGACGATCTGATTGCCGAAAAGTATCGCGGCATCCGGCCTGCGCCTGGCTATCCCGCGTGTCCCGACCATACCGAGAAGCCGAAGATCTTCGATCTGTTGCAGGCGCCCGAGCATACCGGCCTGCGGCTGACGGAATCCTTCGCGATGTGGCCGGCTGCGGCCGTGTCGGGCATGTACTTTGCGCATCCCGAGGCGCAGTATTTCGGAATTGGCCGGCTTGGTCCCGACCAGGTCGGTGACTATGCGCGGCGCAAGGAGATGGACCTGGCCGAGATGGAGAAGTGGCTCGCACCCAGCCTTGGCTACACGCCGGGCGCTTCGGCACGCGAGGATGCGGCCTGATCCCCGAACAGCCCGTCCGAAAGGCCGGGCGCAAAGCGAAGACAAACTCAGAAGGAGAGGAACGAGATGACCGACAAGACATGGCTTTTCACAAGTGAATCGGTATCCGAGGGCCACCCCGACAAGGTGTGTGACCGGATTTCGGATGCGGTTCTGGACGCGTATCTCAGCGCTGACCCGCTTTCGCGTGTCGCCTGCGAAACGCTTGCGACCACCGACCGCGTCGTCATCGCAGGCGAGGTGCGCGGACCCGGCAACGTGCGCCAGCATGTCGAGGAGCTGGCCCGCGAGGCGATCCGCGACATCGGGTATGAGCAGGACGGCTTTTCCTGGAAGACCTGCGCGGTCGAGAACCTGCTGCACGAGCAATCCGCCGACATCGCCATGGGCGTGGATGAAGGCGAGAAGGGCGAGGAAGGTGCCGGCGATCAGGGCATCATGTTCGGTTACGCCTGCAACGAGACCGACGAATTGATGCCCGCGCCGATCCAGTTTTCCCACCGTATCCTGCGGCACATGGCCGAGGATCGCAAATCCGGCGCGCAGCCGGCCTTCGGCCCCGATGCCAAGAGCCAGGTCACGCTCAAATACCAGAACGGCGTGCCGGTCGGTGTCGACACGGTGGTGGTCTCGACCCAGCACAAGGAAGGCGTCACGCAAGACGACATCCGCGAGCTGGTGAAGCCTTACATCAAGCGGGCTTTCCCCAACGACTGGAACCTGCCCGATGACCGCCTGATCGTGAACCCCACCGGGCAGTTCATCATCGGCGGCCCTGACGGCGACGCGGGCCTGACCGGGCGCAAGATCATCGTCGACACCTATGGTGGCGCGGCCCCGCATGGCGGCGGCGCGTTTTCCGGCAAGGATCCGACCAAGGTGGACCGCTCGGCCGCCTATGCCGCGCGCTATCTCGCCAAGAACGTCGTGGCCGCTGGCCTCGCCACCAAGTGCCAGATCCAGCTGGCCTATGCCATCGGCGTGCCGGAACCCGTCGCGGTTTATGTCGACACTCTGGGCACCGGTCGCGTCGACGAGGACAAGCTCGGCCGCACGCTGCGCGAAATGGTGCGGCTGACCCCGCGCGGTATTCGCGAGCATCTGGACCTGCTGCGCCCGATCTATGCACGCACCTCGGCTTATGGCCACTTCGGCCGCGCGCCGACAGAAGACGGTGGATTTTCCTGGGAAAAGACCGACCTGGCCCAAGAACTGGCCAGCGTGTTCGGGGCCACAAAAGCCGCAGAATAACCGCGCGTCAACAAAGATTACAAAAGGACGAACGACATGAATAAATCGGAAAAGATCGACCCCACGGATTACATCATCAAGGATATCGGTCTGGCCGCCTATGGCCGCAAGGAGATCGATATCGCCGAGACCGAGATGCCGGGGCTGATGGCGCTGCGCGCGGAATACGGCGATGCGAAGCCCTTGAAGGGCGCGCGCATCGCGGGCTCGCTGCACATGACCATCCAGACCGCCGTGCTGATCGAGACGCTGGTCGAACTGGGCGCGGATGTCCGCTGGGCGTCGTGCAACATCTTCTCGACGCAGGACCACGCCGCGGCCGTCGTCGCCGAGGGTGGCACGCCGGTCTTCGCCATCAAGGGCGAGACGCTGGTGGATTACTGGGACTATTGCGACCGCATTTTCCACTTCCCCGAGGGTGGGGCGAACCTGATCCTCGATGATGGTGGCGATGCCACGATGTACATCCTGATCGGCGCCCGCGTCGAGGCCGGCGAGGACGACCTGATCGCCGTGCCCACCTCGGAAGAGGAAGAGGCGCTGTTCGCGCAGATCCGCAAGCGGATCGCGGAAAGCCCCGGCTGGTTCGCTAAGCAGCGCGACATGCTGAAAGGTGTTTCCGAAGAGACCACGACCGGCGTGCACCGCCTCTACCAGATGGTCGAGAAGGGCGAGTTGCCGTTCCCGGCGATCAATGTCAATGACAGCGTGACCAAGTCCAAGTTCGACAACAAGTACGGCTGCAAGGAAAGCCTCGTCGACGGCATCCGCCGCGCCACCGACACGATGATGGCCGGCAAGGTCGCCGTCGTGATGGGTTACGGCGATGTCGGCAAGGGCTCGGCCGCCAGCCTTCGCGGTGCCGGCGCGCGCGTCAAGGTGACCGAGGTCGACCCGATCTGTGCGCTGCAGGCGGCGATGGACGGGTTCGAGGTCGTGCGTCTGGAGGACGTGATCAGCAAGGCTGATATCTTCATCACCACGACCGGCAACAAGGACGTGATCCGCATCGAGCATATGCGCGAGATGAAGGACATGGCGATCGTCGGGAATATCGGCCACTTCGACAACGAGATCCAGGTGGCCAACCTGAAGAACCACAAATGGACCAACATCAAGGACCAGGTGGACATGATCGAGCTGCCCTCGGGCAACCGCATCATACTGCTCAGCGAAGGCCGCTTGCTGAACCTCGGCAATGCGACCGGGCATCCCAGCTTCGTGATGTCGGCGTCGTTCACCAACCAGGTGCTGGCGCAGATGGAACTCTGGACCAAGGGCGCGGAATACGACAACAAGGTCTACGTCCTGCCCAAGCACCTCGACGAGAAGGTTGCCCGCCTGCATCTGGAGCGTATCGGCGTCCGCCTGACAGAGCTCGACCCCGAGCAGGCCGCCTATATCGGTGTCAAACCCGAGGGCCCCTTCAAGCCTGAGCATTACAGATATTGAGAGGCATGTGATGAACACGAAAACACCGCATATCGTGGGTGTCGGCAATGCGCTGGTCGATGTGGTCGCCGCGGTCACCCCAGAGGTGATCGCACGCCACGGTCTCCAGACCGGTGGCATGTACCTCGTCGATGCCGCCGCCGCGCAGTCGCTCTTCGAAGAGGTCGGGCCCGGCGTGCGTCAATCGGGGGGGTCGGTGGCCAATTCCATCGCGCACCTCGCCGATCTGGGCGTGGCGGGCACGTATCTCGGAAAGACGGCCGAGGATGACCTCGGCCGCAGCTTCGCCGAGGAAATGCGCGGCATGGGCATCGACGCCCCGATCGCGCCCGGCCCGTCAAGCGAGACTGGGACGGGGCGCTGCGTCGTGCTGGTCACTCCCGATGGCGAGCGCACAATGAGCACCTACCTGGGTGCCGCCGTGACGCTGAAGCCGACGGATCTGACCGATGTGATGCCGGCAAGTTTCGATATCCTTTTCGTCGAAGGGTATCTGTGGGACGCGCCGCATGGTGCGGCGGTGATCGAAACCGCCGCGCAGGCCGCGAAGGCCGCCGGCGCGAAGGTGGCGATGACGCCGTCCGATGCCGGGTGCGTCGAGCGCAACCGCGACGTGATGCTGAACTTCATCGCGCAGCATGCCGACATCCTGATCGGCAACCACGTCGAGATCGGTGCGCTGGCGGGCCAGGAAGACGCCGACGCCGCGATGGACTGGGCGCTCTGCCATGTCGGCATCGCCGCCGTGACCGAGCATGACAAGGGCTCGCTTGTGGCCGACGAGGCCGGGCGCCACCGTGTCCATGCGGTCACGGTGCCACGGGTGCTCGACACCACCGGCGCGGGCGATGCGTTCGCAAGCGGCTTTCTCGGCGGGCTGGCCCTGGGCCGGCCGGTAGACGAGGCCGGACGCATGGGCGCGGACTGCGCGGCGCGCGTCCTGGGCCATTACGGCGCCCGCGATGGCGCTGCGGCGCGGGCAATCTCGATCCCCGCCGCCTGACCAACGGTCCCGGGGTGCCTGCGCGGCGTCCCGGACCTGGTGCGGCCGCGATACGCGGCGCGCTTTTCCCTATATTTCACCGGATACATGATGCTGGCCGCGCCGTTTTTCTGGCGACAGCGCGCATGAAAAAGGGCGACCCGCGCGGTGACGCATTCCGCCTGGTGGGACATAGCCATTACCAAGCCTGTCGCGGAAACGCGGCAGGCTCTTGATTCACTTAGAGATTTGAACGCCGCCTGAGCTGCATCAGGCGAAATATGTGCGAGAAAATAGTCTCGCACGCATCTGGCAGCCCCCTGCCAGCAGAAAATCGGGCCCTTTCGGCTCTTTTTCCTTCTGTTTTTGGACATAGAGCCAATGTTCTTGTGCTGCAAGCTTGACCATTCTCTCCGGAGAACAGGCGGAGATTTCCGCATCGTGAGACTCCCAACCCCGCGGGAAATCTGTTCTTTGGTCGGCTAAACGACTCAAGG
>Ga0307963_1000776_pt1 | contig 22720 bp, 13 predicted proteins | sample OrgLakmetagen594_FD_201829 | JGI IMG/M metagenome (GOLD analysis project Ga0307963, IMG submission 201829) | Saline water microbial communities from Organic Lake, Antarctica - #594 | ecosystem: Environmental > Aquatic > Non-marine Saline and Alkaline > Saline | place: Antarctica: Organic Lake... | reverse complement strand
ACGCTGCCTCGAAATGTATCGACGACGAGCCCGCGCCTTAGCCTTGTTGTAACGCTTGCGGAGGTTGTCGAGTTGATTCTCGGTGCCTCCGTCCTTGTCGAAGCGCATGGTCTTGAGCACCCCCTCGAACTCTTCGGCTGCGATCTGCCGTAGCTCGAAGTAGTCGTCGCCATCAAGCTCATAGTTGGTCGAGCCGAACTTGAATCGGCTCCCGATGGGGGCCGGTCGCCAAGTGTTTCCGCCGTCTTCGGCAATGTTGGCGTTCGTCTTCTCGATCCAGTTTGCGGCCTTGGCGACATGCTCTTTCGGCTCGGCCCTGACGGTCGCGCCGAAGTTGGTGATGACCGCCGACAGAGCACCGGGCGCCCGGCCCTGAATGGGATCACCTGAGAGCGGTCCAACAAGCTCGGCGCCCCCGCCCATCGTCTCATCGACGAAACTGGTCGGGACGCGGATAGTCGGGTCGGCGAACCGGCGAGCCCAGCGGATCGTACCGCTCGCCGGTATCGCGCCCCGCTGGAGGCTGTCTAAGAACATCTGCGGGTTGCTCTCGCCACGACGAGGTGTATCGATCCAGTTGCGGATGCCCTGGGCAAAGTTCTTGTCGAACATGTTGACCCACATCTTCTGCAACAGCGATGCCTTGCGGTCCGCCCAACTCTTGTCGGCCTCCGCGCCGGTTGCCAAGAAGGCATCGCGGGCGTCGGCGACGAGCGTCAGGCCGGTGGCGACCGGGTCCAGGCGCCGGTAGTTCACATCACCGGCGAAGGTGCGAAGCGTTTGAACCTTGTTCTGCGCTTCGAGCATACGCCGCTTGCCCTTCTCGCGGGGGTCGACCGACCCGGTGAGATAGAACTCCTCCTCATCGCCCATGAGCGCCGCAACGGCGAGCATAATCGAGCCGACGATGGACTGCCCGATCATGCGGTGCCCACGTGTGCGATGTATGCCGGCCTTTACCGCATCAGTCTGCTTGCCTGCTTTCGAGAACTCGCGGACTGCCGTCATCGACCCAATGGGGGTCATGTTCAACCCGGTGCCGATGATCTTCACGATGGTCGTGTAGAACGGCAGGATCAGCATGCCGGGTTGGAGCCCGTTGATGAGTGGAGCGATCTTACCGAAGATCGGGGTGTCGGGGTCGATATCAAAGGCGGTCCATGTGCGAAGACGTTGGATACTGTTGAACAGTTTATCGAGGCTATCACCGTCGATATCGCCGTTCTCGTCATCCAACTTGAAGGTCGTCTCGGTAGCATAGGCCAAGGCCCGGCGCTTGAGTTCCATCGCGTCGGCGCTCTCGTTCTTCGGGTCGCCGGCCATTTCGATCAACTCGGTCACACGACGGCCCGCTGCTTCGCCGGTTAAACCCTCTTGCAGGTATGCCTTCTTGGTAGCCTCGGTGGCGATAGCCGCCTGCGCTGCGACATGGTAGAAAAGCTCATCGACCGCACCGATGGGGCGGAACAGGTAGTTCTTGATGAACCCCCGAATCCCTTGGGTGTTACCGTAGCGGGCCTGCGCCTCGGCTTCTTTGAGCCGGCCCGAGTAGCCGAGGAGGTCGAGCTTGGTGTGCGATACGCCGCTCAAAAACGACCGCCATGCATACACGATTGCATTCGGCATGGAAGTCATCATAGCGGAAAACGCCGGCCCAACAGCTCTCAGCGTTGGCGCGTCTTCAATCTTCGAGTTGGTGAGGAACCGGGCCAGATCGTAACCGGCAGCGGTGAAGTTGGAGAGAGCGCCTTCCTTTATGAGGTTCAAGAAGTTGCCACCGACGTTGATAGCAATCGTGCCGGGGGACAGAAGGTTCTGCGAGTACAGACTGGTGAGAAGCTTACCCCCCATCTTGCCCTGCTTGGCGATTTCAACCGCCGAGATAAGTTGGAAGAATGTATCGGGGTCGTCCATATCATCGAGTGTGATATCGGCTGCGCTTGAGATAACAGACCCGCCAACGCCACGTTGAACTCTATTGCCGAAGTATTTATCGACACGGTCCATGTTCGCCTTGGTCAGTTTCACCGTCAGTTCTTGCGCTTCCGCAAACTGCCCGCGAGCTTGAAGCTTCCGAACCTTATCCAGTTGCTTGATTGTCAGTTCGCCATACCGGCGGTCAAACAACTCACGGCGGTCTTCAGGGGTTTGCAGCAGGTCACGACGCGATGCCAGGATCTGCGCGGCCTGGGTGCCGACCATGATGTTCAGTCGAGCAGCCGTACCGAGCTTCCGGTACAATGGCTTCATGTCGCTGGCAATCGAATCCCTGATCGCCTGATTCTTAGCCTGGTTACGCTGCGAGGTCAGTTTCGCAATCTGGGCTGTCGTGCTGCTGATGATCTGGGCGAGCATCTCCTGCTCGCCGATCTCGATAGGAATCGGGGGCGTATAGTTATCAGGATCATATGCAGTGGACAGTTCGCCGATGCGGCCGGCGGTTTTGAGCTTCTCAACGCCTTCCTCCACCTGCCGGCTCAGATCATCGAGGATCTGCTGATCGCTGCGCCCTTGACGCATCTCCTGGCCGAGGCGCTCAGACATCGCCTTGCTCATGGACGTAGGCTTATCTGCCATCTCCGAGCGGATGCGCTTGAGCATCACCCGGCCGGTATCGGTAACGGCCTGAATGGCAAGGTTGCTGGGGTTGCGCCCTTGCAGTTCCGCCTTCGGGTCAAGATCACCGGGGTCGATGAACTTCATCATCATGTTAGCGTCATCAACCTGCTGACCGGGCGGAAGCATGCCGTTGACGAGATCGGTCGCCCGACGAGCGGCCCGGCGCTGCTGCTGTTCAGGCCCGACCGGGCGCTCGGGGATGCGGATGTTTTCGATGTCGATGCGGAGTTGTTCGATCTCACGCGCATTAGCAGCGATGTTACTGGCGATACGGGCAACCTCTTGCTCGTCCTCAGCCATGTTCATCTCTTGCCGGAGATCAAGGTTCTCCTGGCGAAGGTCTGCGATCCTCTGCTCAAGAGGCTGGCGGCGCCGGGCGTTCTCGGCCTTGAGCGTCGTGACATCTGCCGTCTCGCCGGCCTCGGTGGCGCGAAGGCGCTCTTGCTCCAACTCCTCATAGGCGCGGATCTCATCGCGCTCTTCGCGTGCCAGGTCGCGCTCCTGCTCACGGGCCTGCTCCATCCTGGCCGTGATCTCAGCGATGGATTCGAGCGCGACTTGACGCCCCCGCTCGTTGGAGAGTTGCTGCCGGGCGATGACCTCATCGCGCTCCTCAGCGGTCAGCGTGCGATCCAGCCTCTCAGCCTCACGGGCGAGAGCATCGTAGGCTACTTGCTCGGCCCGGCCCTCCTGCTGGGCCTTCCGCGCCAGGGCTTCATAAGCCGTGACCTCAGCCTTGATCTCCTGCGCTCGCGCACGATCCAACTGCTCGTAGGCAGCGGCCTCGGCCCGGCCCTCCTGCTGGGCCACGCGGTCGGCCCGGCTCGCTTCCTGGCCCTGCCGGCGCCCCTCCTGCTGACGAGCGAGCACCTCTTCCCGCCCCATCACCTCTTCTGGCGTCTGGGGCCTTTGGCGCCTGCGGAACTCACTCAGTTCAGCATTGAGCGCCCGGCGCTCGCGTGTGGTGCGTGCCTCCAGAACCGGGTCGATGGTGCCTTGCACCTGCTCGAACTGCCGGCCCGGCGCGTCTTCCATGATAGCGGCGAACGAGGTGTTCATGGCCGACAGGACCGGGTCGTCCTTGGCCTTGTTGGCGAGATTGTTTGCACCCCTGAAAAAGTCGAGGATGCGACGGAAGATGCCTCGCGTCTTCTCTGCCGGGACCGCATCCCGGTTCGCCAACCACTCCTTGTAGCGTTGATATGCGGCCTCGACCAGATCGCCGTTATTGCGGCGCTTGCCCTCGGCGATCTCGCCGATGCGGTCCTCTTTCCTAAGACCATCGTAGATCGCATTGATCTCGGAGTCGGTCAGCGCCCGCTGGAACAGGATATGGTTGATCTCCTCCATGGCCGCATCGAACACATCGTTGCCGGTGTCGATGGCCGCGCTGGAGGTCAGATAGACCAACGCATCGGCGTCGATGGGGAGGCGACCGCTATCGGCCGTGGCAATCGTCCATGCCGGCGTTTGAACACCGTTCGAGCGGAGCTTGGTAGCCCGCTGCGCGTCGGTCATGCCGAGCCATGTCTTGAGCTCCTGGCCGGGGTCGGCCTTGAGCTTCAACTTGTCGTTGAGCGCCCGCATGACGGTGTCGCTAGTGGCGCCGGGTAGCTGGGTCGCCATGTGCGCCATCAGGCTGGCCCATGAGGACCGGGCGTTGCGCCGAGCCGAGGCGCTCTTCAACGACTCCTGCTCGCTGGCGATCAGGACCGCGATGTTCCGCTTGCCAGGGAGCGTAATCTGGATGTAGCCGCCCTTGTTGACGACCTTGGCCCCGGTGCCCTCCAACGCCTTATCGAAAGCCGTGACGGCCCGCTCCACCGCCGCTATGACCTCCTCTGGGCTGGCATCGGTCGGAACGAGTGCCGCCTCGGGCACCCGGCCCTCACGCAGATCGCGTGCCGTGTCGGCCACTTGCTCGTCGATCTGAGCGGCATCAGCCTCATCGAGCGTGCTCTGCTCTTGCCGGGCCTGATTGGTCGCCTCTTGAGCCTTGGTGATCCCGGCATCGAGTTGGTCGAGGATATCCTGCGGGGCGCCCTGCGCGGCCGCTTCATCCCGGCGTTGCCGGAGTTCCTCCAGCGAGAGCGCCTTGACCTCTGGCGTTGGCCTCTGGCGCTCTTGGACCACATCTTCGTCCATCGGCCCGGCGGTGGCTTCTGTCGCCACCATGGCCGCTTCTGCGCCCTCTGGGGTGACGGAGCCTCTGATAGTATTGATGGTCCTCTCGACGTTCCTACGCACCGTATCGGGCGTATCATTGGGATCGATCCTGGCGACCATGTTGCGGGCTTCTTGGATGTTGGCCCGATCCTCATCGGTCGTCGCATTAGCCTCTGCCACATCGAGCATGCTGTTGGCCCGGTTCACACCGTCACGGGCGAGCCTCTGGGCCTCCGACACATCGGCGGCATTCATCGTCTCAGGCGTTGCCGGGCCTTCGGTCTGGTTCCGGCCCATCTTATCGAGGCCGGCTTCAAGCTCGCCGAGGCGAGCTTGAGCGTCGAGAACACCGGATTGCTGGCCGATGGAGGCATCGGTCTGGCCTCGCGTGAACGCCCGCTCGAACACATCCCTGACCTTCCTAGTAGATATACTCTGACGGATAGCTTCCAATGCAGTATTTGCATCAGGGGCAGTGGCGACCGCGTCTCTGAGGTCGGTCGTATCGACCTTGGCGTTACGCAGGGCGTCTAGGCCAGCCTGAATTCCGCCCATGACCACTTGGTCATCAGCAGCCCCGATCTGGTCCTGCCGCTGCATCTCGCCAAGCGACATGCGAATCCTCGACATGTTCTCAGCCGTGGCGAGGTCGGCGGCGCCGTCGAGCAGCCCAGGGAGGTCGTTCTCGGTGAGTTGGTCGATCTTGGCGCCTGCGACCTCCGGCAGTTGCTCGAAATACGACCGAATGTCGTCGGACCCCTGCATAGCTGCATTCTGGTCTTGTCGGATCTGTCCGAGGCGCTCTTTGGCCATACCGCGAGCAACGGCTTCACGCTTGCGCTGATTGACCGCGCCTTGCGTCTGTTGAGCCGCCTGCCCGGTGCCGGTGGACAAGAACGTCGAAAAAGCGACATCGGCCGCTTCGCTAGCGATATCATCCCAGTCAGCCTCTTCGGGCCGGATACCAGAGAGGCGGTCGACCATGTAGTTACCGGCATAGATGCTGAGTTCTTCGATCTCCTCACCAGTGACTTGGGCGCCAGCATTCAGAAGCCGTGTCGCTATCGCACCGGCATATTTCCGCATGCCATCTTTGAAGAACGCCTGCTTGGCGCCGGTATCGAAACCGCCCATCCCGAGCTTGTGCATGACCGTCATCATGCCGCCCTCGATGACGCCAGAGGCGATGGCCACACCCTGCGCTTCAAGCTCGCTCAGTCCTGCGTCTCTGGCCTGCGTCACCTTCTGGTTGTAGGCGCCGCTCATAGCGCCGGCCCTGATGCCGGCCATGCCCAGGCCCGCGAACGGGAGGTTCGTCAAGGCCGAAGTGCCGGCGACGCGAACACCGCGTAGCAGGCGCTCTGAGCTGACACGGTCCCCAAAAAGCCCGACCAGATTCGCATTCTCGATTTGGCGCTCGGCACCCGCGCCTACGAGATCAACCTGCCGATTCAGGTCGTCTGCCATGCCCGACCCAAAGAGGTCGAGCGGGCGAGTAGCGAGCGAAGTGAGAGAACCAGCAGCCTGGATCGGGATGGACATGCCCTGCGCCGAGAACGGGAGGCCAGTCATCTCGTCAAACTGCTTGAACGACTCAGCCATTTGGCCGATGTGGATATCTTGCGCCGTTTGAGCATTCAGGTCAAACGGGCCGATATCGCCGATGATATCTGTGAGGTCGTCGGGCATTAGTTACCCCTTCCGCCGTACACGCCAGAGTTCCTAAAAGCGGGATTGTTCCTGTTCCTTTTAGTCCGCCTGGAACCCCCTCGCCGGTTGGTATTCTGGGCGGGCCGTTCAACCTCGAACCTCTTTTGAACTGGAAGACCTTGACCGCTGACCGTTCGACCGAATGCGGTCATCAGGCGCTTGATAGCGAACTGCTCGCCTTGCGGGAGCTTGTTGAGCAATTGAATCAGTTGCGGCTTATCCGCCTGTAGGATCTGCGATGCCTCGTTGACTGAGATTTTGCCGTCGGTGGCTTGAACAAGTGCAGCACCGAACTGCCTGTCGACGGCATTAAATCCTGCCGCTTTGAAAATATTTTCCGCATTGCGGTAGGCGTTGAGATCACCGGAAACACCGGATGTTCTGAACCGCCCTGCCGTTTTGACAACAATGTCGTTGCCTACGCCAGCCTCTACCTGCTTACCGCCCAGCATACCGTCGAGCCCATACATCGGTGCAATAACGCCGCCACCGACTGCCCGACCTTGCGCCCGCTCAAGGCCGCGAGTAATAATGCCGCGCACATCGGATGCATGATTTATCACATTCAGGACTTCGTCATCGTGGGCCTGCCCCCCTTCGGTATCACGGACCCATGTGAAGTAGTTACGGTTGTTCGGGTCGGCAGCGATATATTCGCCATAGACCTTATCAACCTCGACCGGCTTGACGTACCCAGGGTTGGGGTTCAGGTCTGGGCGGGGCTGCCCGTTGACGGCGAACTGGCCCATCGTCGGTTGATGCCCAGGTATCGCTTCCTTGCCGGAAAGGAAACGCTGATTGGCCCGGTTCTGGACGAGGTTGATCTCCCCATCCGGTATGGCTCGCACTTCTGGGTTCACCATCTTGGCGAAGGCGTTGACCCGCTCGACGGGCGGGGTGTCTGCGAGCTTCTGCGCCTGATGACCCTCCATAGCTTCCTGCACCCGCTGATTGAGCAGGCCCGGTATGTTACCGAGTTGACGCGGATCGATGCCGAGGCTGTCCACCATGTCAATCAGGCGCTGCGCCCGGCTGTCTTGGACCTGATCGCCGGTAGCGTAGAAGCTCATGACCTCCCTGAGAATACCAGGGTTGGTTTCCGTCATGTGGAACAGCTTGGTCAACTCGGGGATGCCAGACGACACGACCGATTGGGGGCTCATCCTGTCGTTGAGTATCGCGTTCTGGACGCCCTCGGTGATCTTCTTCGTCATCGGCGCATTCCCCTCCTCGGTGGCAGAGTCGTAGAGGGTGCCGATGCGCGTGAGCCCTTCCTGGATCGGGGTCATGACCTTGCCCATGAACCGGGTGTAGTTGGCCACCTCCTGCTCGCCCGCGCCCTCCGGCGGGGGAGGGAGGGTGCCGGCCATGCTGCTGCCTTGAACCATCTTGGCCCCCGAAGAGACATCGGGAGCCATGACCTCTTCGCCAGTTACCAGGTCGACCTCTCCGGTGGGGGCCTGCGGGATGCGCGATGCCTCATTGGTGTCCGCTTGCGCTCGTTCGAGATCCCTTCGCACCCGCTCGAACCGGCTGCCGCTAGGGAGGTCGGACGATGGTGCGCCCTGCTTGAGGCGGGCCATTTCAAGCCGCATATTGAGGTCAGATTGCCGGTTCAGCGCATTGGCGAGAACCTCACCCAAGCGGGCGAGGCCAGGGACTACCCCGAACTGGACCTGTTCACGACTGATTTGGGCCATAGCGATATCCTATCAGAACTAGTTTTGTATGCCACCGCCGAGAAGACTGCCACCGACCTGTTGCATCATGCCACCAACAGCGTTGGATCGGCCCCCAACCTGAGAGGCGCTCTGCAAGCGTTCGTTCATGAAGAGGCTATTCAGGAGGTCTTGGAGGCCGATGTTGGCCTGAGCCATGGACAGATCGCCTTGGAAGTTTCCGAGATCGCGGCCCAGTTGGGTCTGCCCGACCCCCAGTTGCTGCATAATGTTCCCCGTGGAACGTTGCCCGGCCAGTTGGCCCATCTGGCTCGCCGACAACCCCTGCAAAGCGCCCGTCAAGGGCGCTCCCTGCGCCGCCATGGCCCTCTGAGCGCCGGCCCCGGTGTCGAGCCCGCCAACGCCAGGAATGGCCGTAGAGAGGTCCATTCCGGCGGCATTGTCGAGGATGCGCTGTTGGCCTTGATTGGTAGCGTTATCGATAGTAGCGCCCCGACCTCCGAGGCCGGTGACGGCATCGCCGATCAGCCCTTGTCGGCGCTCGGCAAAGCCGGGGAGTTGACCGAGCGCATCGGTCAGGAGGTCATTGCGGCGCTCGTTGAACCGGCCAGATGCCCGCTGGCGGGCATCCATGACGTTGTTCAGGGCGCCCTCACGACGGTCTGATGCGTCCTTGCGGAGGATCGATCCACCGATAAGCGCTGCGGCTCCAATGGCAGCAGGGATAAGAAAAGCGGGCATGCCATAGCCTCCTAGAGCGTTACCGATACGCCAGAGTTGGGGTTCCTCTGGAGGATATCACCACCGGGTAGATTGTAGTTCTGGAGATTGCCGCTGTTGAACCCGAATTGAGCGCCACCGCCACCGCCATAGATACCACGCAAGTTGTTCATGTACTGCTGGTTCTGATAGCCGGTGATCCCACCCTGCACGCCCATAGCCAGCCCTTGGAGGGCGCTGTTGATATTACCGGCCCGGTTCATTTCAGACCCGGCTCGGATGTTCTCGATGGATGAGTTGATGTCGAACTGGCCTTGGGCGCCTTGACCGCGCTGCTGGAGGTCCTGCATCATGAGGTCGCGGCTCAAGTCGGCGAAAGGCGAACCACCGGCAAGGTCCATCTGGAACCCATAGAGCGGGGCGATCTCGGCCAGCCGTTGCTGCTCCGCTGCCGAGGCCGCTTGCGCGGTCACATCGGCAGCGCCGCGCTGTGCCGCCTCGCCGGCCTGAATCTCCTGGCCCATCTGGAAGCTGCCACCGAGGGTGCCGCGTCGGGCGACATTGCTGTTGATCGCCGACCGGGCCTGCCGGAACTGATTGGCAAGGCCGAGCAGCCCGGCGTTCTCCAACTGGGACCGGGTAGCCTCGGCCCTGATGCCGGCCTCGTCGATCTGCTGCTCCAACTGCGGGTTCGCCTGATTGGCGAACTGATCGAACTGCTGGTTCAGGTCGCCCGCAACTTGTTGCGTGCTCGGGTCAGGCAAGAACGTCTGGTATCCACCGAACTGGTCATTCATATTGCCAGGAATAGGATCGCCGATGCCGGCGATAGCGGATTGCTGGTTCTGCTCTTGTTCAATCGGCATTACTCATCCCCCTCAGAACGAAAAGCCATTGTACGCCACGTTCAAAAATGCAGAGCCGGTCTGGCCGGTTGTGAGAACGCACGCGAAATCCCTCGATGTGAAGTCGAACTCAAGGCTAAAGTTCGCGCCGACATCGCCGTCGCATCGCCACACACCCACCTGTTCTTGATCCCAGTTCTTGCACCGGGCCTCCGTAGCGCCACCAACCTTGTCCGTGCTCTTTTCGTAGACTTCGCCCGTTGGATACCACCGGCTGCCGATCGCAAAGAGGGTGAACTCTACGACATAGGTATGGTCGACATCCTCGAAGTCGATAACCGCCCGAAGAATAGAGTTATCAGGAAGGGCGCCGATATCGAACGAAGTGTTCGAGATAACCTGTGTAGTGCTCTGCGCCGTGACGCTGCCGATGCCGCTGATAGCCGTTGTGAACTGGTCATATTCAACCGGCTCGCCAGAAGCATCCGCAGTCGGGATGCCCTGGATCTCGTTACCGTCCATATCGAGAGCGCCGGACATCGTCCCGCCGGCAAGCGGCAGGTAGCCGTCAAGCGCACCACCACCGCCTGTGATGGAGTCCGCGATATTGTCAATGTACTCCTTGGTCGCAGCGTACCGGGCCACCGAGGAATAGCCGGGGTCGCCAATGGCGGTCGTCGGCGTGGCGACCAACGCGGTGATCGCGTTGCCAGCCATGCTGATCGTGCCGTTCATCACGCCACCTGCGATAGGCAGGAAGCGGCCACCGAGGTCGACGAACTGTTCGATGATATCGCTCAGTTGTCTGAAAATGACGAAATCGGTCGGGTCGGTGCCTTCCACACCGTTGGTCAGTTTGTACCCACCGGCATCTTGGTCGACTTCCCAGGGGATCGCAACATCGGCGCGGAGGTATTTCGACAGATCACCAACCAGAGCGACGAAGGTGTTGAGCGCGAACTTGACCTCAGCCAACGCTTCCTCGACATTCGAGGAGGCGTACAGACCGTCGATGTCTTCGATACCGACGAGGCTGGCGCCGAGGTTGGCGCTGATGGACCCGAGTTTCGAGAACACCGAATCGGCGTTGTCGTGGATCTCCAGAAGTATCTCTTCGCCGCCGGTCAAGGCCGGCGTGACCGTCACGCGGTCAGAAGCGACCGTCACATCGCTCGGCGGGAGCCGTTCGCCGTTGATGAAAACGCCAACGGTCGCCAGCAAGGGGTCGACCGTGACGCTATTCTGGTACAGGATCTCGGTCTGCGCGGCGCTGCCAGTTTGCTCATCCTCGATGACGAACGTCGTCGCATTGAGTTGGGCCGGAGCAACACGCTGATTTGCCGTGGATATCGACCGAATGAATGAGATTGACTCGTTGATCGATGCGGCGGCATTGAAAAGCTCCGTCGCCAACTCCGTGGCAGACGGGATATCGCCATTGGCGATAGCCTGGGCGAGATCGAACTTCGGCCGATATTGAGGGGGAAAACCCATTATGCCTCCAACCTATTCACTCTCAGTGAGAATGCATCGAGTTGCCAAAAGCCTGTGCCCGCCCACCCGATAGCTAGCGAGGGGGCCGTGTAGGAAAGGTACACCCGCTCATGCGGATCGGAAGTACCAGACCACACACCGAGGTCGTCGCGTTCATCCGGTGCTTCCTGCAATGGGTAGGCGTAGATGCGGGCCTCGCCGTCCATGCCCATGCTCAGATCGACGAAGTTCCACAGCATCGCCTCACCGGTGCGAGCGATGAACTGCGTCTTGAGTTCCCAGTCAACCGGGACGCCACTGTCATTGTCGAGGTCATCACTGAACTCGCGGATATTGTGGTCGCTATCCCGGCAGAACAGATTGCTGCCGCTCTCAACGATATCCGTAATGGTGAAAGGGAGCTCCCACAGCGTCCAACCGAAGACCTCCTCGGACGGGATATATTTGAACTGGAGAACCTGATTACCGAAGGAACAGAGGTACGAGCCCCTGAACTGCAACCACTTCGCCACCGGCTCTGGATCAACCGGGAGATCATCTGACAGGCTCTCGATCTTCACGCCGATATCAGACTCGAAACGCTCACCTTCGATAGATGCAGACCGGAGTGAGCGGAACCCGCCACGGCTGAAATAGAAGGTATCGCCAAGAACGTTGGCGAGCGCACGCTCGTAGAGCGTGCCTGGGCCATTGAGGATTTCGACAAGGCTGATATTGCCCTGGTTGGTATCGACCGACCAGATTTGCATCGAATCAGCGAAGAGCGCAACGAGCAGGTTGCGGAAGTAGGTCATCCCCTGCAAGAACTGGGTGTTGGGTGAATGCCGGCTGAACGGGATAAATCCAGGCCCGTCGATACTGACCGATGCGACCCAGTCTCGCGGATCTCCGATCTGGCAATAATGGATATTGCCATCAGCGTTCGACCCGTTGTAGAGGCGCTCGCTCAGTTTGGTAAGACCTGGGCCGGGGTAGAAAGGGAGGTCGACAAGCGTGTTCGTGATGTCCAGACCGTTAGTTGGGGTATCATCATAATAATGGTGCTCGATGATGCCGACCTTGTTCCTCGTCACCACATAGGGGATGCCGAGGCCGACCGAGTTTTCATTATACGTCTCGAACCCGAGCACCGCGTTCAAATAATCCGCGTCATAGCCGTTGCCATCACCGATGAACACATATTTCAATAGCGTGCTCTGCGTATCGTAAACAGTCGGATACCCAGAAGGCGCCACCGAATAGAGCACCCCGTTTGCTGCATACAACCCGCGAGAGAACTCGCTGGCTTGAGCGATAATGCGGCTGCCGGGCCGGGTGCGGACGCCCTTTGACGAGGTCAGTTCGAGATTCTTGGCGATGCGAAATGAGTTGATATCTGCACGGGTGGAAACCGCACGCAAGTCCAGGCCGGCGAACTCCTCGATTGAAATCGGCTTGCCTTTAGGCATCAGGGAGCCTCCGAGAACTCTATGACGCGGAACGCGCCGACATCGACTTCCCCGCTATCAGGATTATCCTCGCCCTTGTTGGCCACGACGAGCAGATCACGGTCCCAGGCCCAACGGGTATCGGCAGACTCGAAAATGAACCCATCGGCCAACTCCGCGATCTTTCGGTTCTCACCGTCGTGGATGCCGTAGAGATAGACGGCATCCAGAAGACCCGCGCCGGAGCCCTTGAGCACGCAGTTGAAACGAAATCCTGGCGCGTTCATGCGAAGCGGGGCGCCGAACAGGGTGTTGCCAGACGGTGACGGGATGTTGATGGGCGGGAGGATCTGATAGGGACCACTGTAGGAGTCCGAACTCTCTTCGTAGAGCCAATACCATGCGGTGCCGGTGCGCTGGCCGTATGCGTTGGCGAGCGGAACCCCGTTCTCGTAGTCCCAAGTTTGCTCGCTCGCGCTGATAACGCGGAATCCGTCGTAGCTGCACCCGTTTGAAATGGCGAAAGAGATGCGCTCCGCGCCGGGAACGGCATACGCATCTTGGTATTGGGTGATCCCCGGCGGCGCGGCGAGTTGATGTGCGGTATAGGTCATCCACCCATCGTCCGAGCGGAAGGAATACAGGCGATTGATCTCCCACGCCCCGATGACGAAGGTCGTTCCGTCGCGGGAGACATCGAGCGTCTGCAAGTTGTCCGTATTGCCGGTGGTGTCGGGGCGCTCCTGACCGCCTTGGCGCACCTCGAACGTCTCCCAATTATCGTCGCTGTAGAGGACATGGAATGTGCCGGCGGTGGTCGAACTGCCCTTGGAGAACCCTGCGGTTGTGAGGAAGTGGAACTTGCCGGTGTTGTCGAACCGGGCTTCATGCGCCCGCTCTCCGACCGGCATGGCAGTATACTCGGTCCATGTAAGCGTCTTCCAGTAGCTCGCCTTGCCGAACTCGTCCACCTTGAAAACCGCGATGCCGGGGCCGCGCTTCGACCCGACAAATACCATGTCGCCGGCCGGCGTGACCTCGGTATACCGAGAAAAGTACGCGTTGTTGGCGTCGGGCGTCCAGGCCGGGTTCTGGAGATACGGAGCCTCGAAAACGTCCGTGTTCTCGTAGGTGCCATCCGCTTTACGGAGCCAGACGAATACCCGACCCTGCCTGGAATAGGGAAACGCTGGATTCACATACTCCTCGGCCGACAGAGCGATGACACTGGCGTCTGCGCTGGCCCCGACCTCGAAGCCCATCTGCTCGCCAGCCTGGGCGACGGACGGGTCCGCGAAGTTGATAGGCTCTTGAGTGATATTAAACTCGGGGACATTGAACAGTACCCCCTGCGCCAGTTCCCGCTCTAGCTCATCGGCATAAATACGGGACACGCGCCCCTCATCCGCATGCGCCTGGATAGCGCCGCCGGCAATGCGGCTCGCGGTATCCCTGGGCCACCACCGGGCATTGTTCGGGATATCATCATTCGGCTCATCAGTGTGCCTGACGATGCTCTGCTGATCGATACCGAGGCCGGCGTTATTGAGCCGAATCTTACCGAACCGGAGCGCCTCTATCTGCCTGATCGTGAGTGGCTCCATCGAGTCATACCGATAGAGCGTCGGCGGGGTCTGTTTGACGGCAAACCCGGTGAAAGCGAGGATCGCGTCAGGGTCTGGCGGCATGGTGTAATCAGTGACCGCAACGCCACCGGCCGGGTGCCCGCGAAGCTCCCATTTCACCTCTTGGCCATCGGTAAACAGCACAATTGCACCGATATTTCGCCCAGGAGCAAAAAGCCTCGGGAGAATGTCTTGCGCGTCCACAGGGAGGCCAGAACCAATGAAATGATTTCGCGTAATGCCAGAAACCGCAGCCGGTATATCAGCGATTGAATCGTTCTCGTTGTTCCAGCCCCAGAGCGTAGCCCATTCGTTCGGCGCGATCTGGATAGCTCCGTCAAACGTCGGGGTGATCGGGCCTCGATTTGTGACCGACGCGCCGCGAACAGTGCTATTACCCCGGTTGTCGAGCCTGACGGGTGCCTCGGCATCAGCGATAGGTACTTCACCCCACCACTGAGCGTTCTCGATTACGCGAGGGCTTGTCGGCCCGGTATCGGTATACTTCTGATATTGTATGACCGACGCTTTAGCAGAACTTTTCCACAGGACATAGAGGTAGTAGATCCGCTCAACCTTGAAAGTCGTTTCAGGGCGCTCATCAAGCACATACCGGAACCACACTGCCGTTGCTGTTTCGCCAGCCACAGACCGGATGCTGTCGATAACCTCGAAATCGCCGGAAGTGCGTCGGAGGATGACCTCGCCATTCGCTGACGGGTATGCGAAAACGCCTGCATCCTCCCGAACAGCGATCCACCCCGAGTTGTCCCCAGCGGTGACATCTGCACGAAACACCTCGGCCAACTCGATAGTGTTGGTGAGAACCAGCACTTCACGCTGGCCGGTGGCGACATCGTGAAGGAAGGCGAAAATATATTCATCGGTCGTTTGCAGATCGACCACCGGAAGACCGAGATCATCTGTCTCATAATCGATGCGTATCTGGCGGAATGCGGTCGGGTTAATGAGGATGACCTTACGCGAAAGCGTGCATCCACCGACAACGAACAACCCTGGTCCATCGTCAAGCACCTTGAGCCCATTAGCGGCGTAATCGCGGAACACCGTGTAGGGCGCCCTGTCGCCACCGCTATAGACGACGACCCGCGCTTCCGCTTGCACCGGAGTGACTCTGCCGCTAGCGACCACATCAAAGGTCTGCGCCACCCTGACATCAGATGACGCCTGGACCGCCGTTACGGTGCCTTTGGCGATAATATCTGATGTGCCGGCCATCAGGGGCCTGTCACCGTCATGGATTGAAGCGTGACCACATCGTTGATCTCGATCTCCGACCTGTCCAGTTGGGCGAACCCGTTAGCGCCGATGATGGTCGCCGAACCCTCGCATACGACATTCTCATCCCGGTCCAACACTTGCGCCTTGGCAGCCGTGCCGGATGCGACAGCCGTGCCTTGGGCCGGCACACCGTTGGCGATATAGTCGTCGCCGCTAAGGCTAAATGCCGGTGGTGTGTCGAGCGGGATATCGACGATGGTCACGCTCGCTCCGGTGAGGATGCGACAGATACCCTCGGCATTGGTCGAGCCGAGATCCACCTTCCCGACGATCAGAGCGGCGATCTCGGTCGACAGACCGGACAATGAAATAGTGATGTCAGCCATTACCAAGCTCCACGATTATTGACCGGCGCGAAAGGATCGAAATCGGGCCAGAATAGCACCCGGTCGCTGTTATCGAGTCTGGTGTTCTGTTCAGGATAACGGTGGCTGCGTTCAGGGCCGATCTGCACCGATTCGCCGTCGCTCTCCTGCGCTCTAATATTCATCAGATGACGTTGGAGAACCGCCGAGTCGTTGTCGGCGCCCTCCATCTTGTAGTGCTTTTTGATAGCGACCGTAGCCGCAAGCACATGCGCTTCCTTGTCGATGAAGGACCGATCACCATCGGAGTAGGGCTCACGCGGTTTCGCTTTGCCGCGAACCAGTAGAGTCGGGTATTCAGTGGTCTTCGGGGCCGGATAAATGTGCAGCAGTTGATCGATGACCTCCCACCGCAATGGGAGGCCCGATTGAGCTTCCAACTCCTCAGCAGTCGGTGCAGCCTGGAGATTGCGGTCAACCCGGTAGGCGTTGCGCTCATAATACGCTACTCCAGGTACGAGTGGAAGCTCCCGGTTGTAGATGTTCTCGACCGTGATTTCACGAATGTCCCCGACATCGATATTGTCGGGGAGATCGTAGGAGTGCTGGCCCATGATGAGGTCGATGCTCTCCCCCACCTCCATGATGATCCAATTCGCTTCGTTGATGAGCAGATTGAACGCCTGACGAATGTACTCATCGACGATGGGGTGGAGGGCGGTCGAGTTCCTGATCTGGCGACCCATGTTGACGCGGGTCGCCACAGAGAGGCGCAACTCTGCGAGGGTTGGCGATACCGCGAGTGCCATGGGTTATCCTTCCAGAGGTGCGCTGCCATCCCCGGTTTCCAGGGAGACAGCATGGTCGATGATCTTGACTGCTTCCTTCGGCCCGATTCCCTTGACCATCTGGCTGAGGTCTGCGGGATCGGTCTGAGCCACCTCGTCGACACTGTCGAATCCGGCCTCGATCATGAGCTTTGCCGTTGCCTCAGCGACATACTTGAGGCGGCAGAGGTCGGCGATCCGGTCGTCGTCGGTGATAGCATCAGCGTCGTCTTGCGGCGGCATATAGTCGTCGAGTTCAGGCGCCTCTTCGGGCTGGCCGAGAATGTCCTCCGGCGCGTCGATATCGCCGAGCATGACGCCCTCTTCACCCTCGAAGAGGTTGGGGTGCATCTTCTGCACGGTTTCCTCGAACATCAGGACCGGGTAGACCGTATCGAAGATCGGGTTCCCGGTGCGCTTGTCCTCGTAATACTTGCCGGCCAGACGACGCTTCTCGTCGGCGAGCGAGTTGACGCGGGTGTGACGCATGCCGGCGAACTTGTCGCGGCCGGTGAACTCGCACCGGGCCGCTGCGCTGCCTCGGGCTGGGATGCGATCTGTGACGATGGGGTGGGAGGTCGGGTCGGTCAGAGCGCCCTTCCACCGCATCTTGAGTAGCGGCACTTCATACTGCGGGACGTACAGCGTCAGCGACGTTCCCTTCGGGTTGGGGATGTGGACGCGCACGTTCGGCACTTCGACGACTTTCGTCATGGCGAGATTCCTTGTTGGGGTAGGAAAGTGAGTAGGGATAGCCTACAAAAGCTGCCCCGCACCACAAGTGATGCGAGGCAGCATTGGAGTCGGCTGCATCCCAACCTGAGCCTCCTCCGAGACTCAGCTATGAGATCGTATTGAGGAACTGCCCGTTCGGCTTGCGAACGATCAGAACGTGACGACCGTCGAGGGAGAGGCGGCTGAGGCGCTGATCGCTCGGGTCCAGCGGGGCGCTGAAGTTCTTCATCTTGCCCTTCTGGTATGCGAACTCCCAGGTCTTGCTGGCCAGGAAGTAGGACCGCTTGGCCCATTCGGTGCCGGTGTAGAGCCCCTTGCTGTCCAGGGTGCGGAAGGTCGGGTTCCGCACGACTGGGATGTCATTACACTCGATCCTGCTGTCGGGGGTGCCGATGTCGACGCCGCTGGCCTCGTCCAGGGTGCGCTGATAGCGCAGGCCATTGGCCTTGGCGTAGTCGACGTAGGCGTCGATCCAGTCATCGCCGGCCATAATCATGTCCACCGAGGAGGGCATGCCACGACTGTTCTCATCGGCGAGACGGCAGCCGCGATTCAGGTCACGCTCCAGGGTGCCTGACGCGCCGGTTGTCGATCCGGTGATGACGATGTGCCGGAACAGCGGGTCGCTGCGGTCCTTGCCGGCGATGGTGCCGACCGTGTTGTCCAGCGGCATGAGGGCGTCGAGGCCGACCGGAGCGAGGGGGTCCGCGCTGTTGTCGGTCAGAAGCTCCTCATCGTGGCGCACATCCCAGGCGTCGTACATGTCTTCGATCTGCTGGCTGAAATAATCCATCAGGATATCGCCATCAGCCCGGCTGATCTTGCTGGGGAAGTTCTTGCCGCGAGGCTCGTTCGGCATCACGACGAAACCGCGATCCTCCAGATCGGTATGCACGACCTCCAGGCCAACGTGGCTGCGGTAGGGCGCCCAGACCATCTCATCGTCGATGAAGGTTTCCTGGAACTTGAGCACATCGCGCCGGTCCCAGTGCTGGATGTCCAGGCCACCGTCGCGCTGGAGTTTCTGGATCACCTTGCCACGGGTGAAGTGGCGTTCCTTGGTGCGCTTGTTCAGGAAGGACCACCAAGGCATGCGCTTGCGGTCGAAAATATCCGGCGAGCGCCGGTTCATGACCTCCGCATGGGCTGCATAGGCGGACGCCTGCAACACTTGCGGAAGGATGGTATTGGTAGCCATGTTTTTATCTCCTCATGACTGCTCAGGGTTCCCGTCAGGTGCCTGAGCAGTCATGTGCTCAGGAGGTAAACTGACGGAGGAAACTTTCGCGTGGGTCGCCGGAGTCAGATGAGGACGCAGGGCGCGTGCCCACATTGTCTCCACGACCGAGAGAATCCGAGTTTCCGCGTAGGCGAGACTTCGACCGTTTCAGGGTCTTCTTCGCTTCCGCTTCCGCCGTCTTGATCCACAGCTTGGGCCACTGGTCCGGTGTGGTCGGCGTTGCCGCTTGGGCGAGCACCACTTCCTTGCGGATGCGCTCACGCATGTTCGGCCAGTTATTGCCAAACCGCTTGGAGAACCGGGTGTCGGCCTCGGCGATCTTATTCATAGCCGCCTGCTGCACCTCGGCATACTGCGTGTTCACCGGCTGCTGGGCCTGTTGCTGCGGCTGCTGGGCCTGTTGCTGCGGCTGTCGCGGCTGCTCTGCGGGTTTGGCCTTCAACTTGGCCTTGATCTCCTTCGCTTGCTCGCGGGTCAGGTTAAACTCTTCGACCTCGTTGGCGAGGTATTCGTCGAGTTCGCCCATATCGAGATCGACATCGGGCTTGAAGCCGCCCTTGGCGGCAATAGCCCCGATGCGCCCAATGGCAGCATCATCGCCCTGCTGGGCTCGGAAACCCAACTCCATCCAACCGAGCAAGTCGTCGTTTGAAACCCCGGCTTTGTTGGCGGCAGAGAGAACCTGGGTGGTCCATTGCGCCTGGGGCTCAAGTGTCTTGAGCTTGCGATCCTGCTGCTTCATGTAGCGGCGAGAACGGTCGATGTGAGTCCGAGCTTCCTGCGGCAGCTTCTTCCAGACAGCTTTTGGGATACTGGCAGAGGGGTCGAAACCACTCTCGGCCTCTTCCTCTTCATCCCCTTCTACGAGGTCGCTGAGATCAACGCCAAGGTCGACATCTTCGTCGTCCTCATCGTCTTCCTCTTCCTCGTCGCTATCTGGCTGCTCTTCCTCTTCGTCGCCTTCGCCGTCGACGGGTTCCTCTTCGTCGTCATCCTCACCGGGATCACTAGGAACTTCCTCGTCTTTGGCCGCGAACTCAGAGAAGAACTTCTCTCGCGGGTCGGATTCCTCACTATCAGACTTCAAAGATTCATCAACGACCTGATCTTTCCCGTCACCTTCGGGCTCGCCGTCGATATGATCCTCAGCATCGTCGGGGGCACTGCCGCCCTGCTGGTTGTCTCCCATGGTATTCTCTCCTTGTGTTGGGGTCAAGGTTTGTATGTCGCTTCGGGCAAGAAGCGTCACACTTGTGGTCTGTTTGGCACGCTCTCAGGGCCGGGGGAGCCCGATTGGCTCCTCATCTCCGGTCTGCCTCCGCCGGCCCCTTCGTCGCCCTGCTGGTCGGGCCTGCCGCCGCCGGCCGGCTTGTTGGCGTTGCCCGGCCCTGCTGGGGCTTGCTCTGGGGGTGGCGCGAGCAGTGCGGCGAGGTCAATAAAGCGCGACAGGTTTGTACGCAAGCCCATAAGTCGCAACACTTCCTTACTGATCTCGATCCTGTTGATGGGTAGCATGAGCCCTTGGATGACCGTCGTAGCATCGAGCCACTTCTTGAGCTCGGACGACTTCTCAGCCTCGTCGTTCGGGCTCGCCTCGATGTCGATGGCGTAGCAGTTCAGGATCTGCTCGCGCTCCATAGAGGTACCAAGGTTGATAGCGCCCGGCCCGGCCAGGGCTTTGAGGTTGCCCTCATCGAGGCGCTGCGCGTTCATCTGGAACATTGCCTCGTAGATGTCCCGGTACAGGGCGATGACGGTATCCTTCCGCATATTCGACTGGATGCCGAGTTGCTGGTTGGCTATGGCCGCTTCGGTGGCCAGTTCGGCGCCGCCGGTCATGCCGAGGCTCGATTGGCTCAACCCGGCCATCGCCTCGAAGTCCTGACGCGCCCTGCTACCATCGTAAAGGCGCGGGTCGTAGGTGGCTGGCACCAGTTCGTGAATATTTTGGGCGACATCGTTCGCCTTCTCGACCTCGATCACCGAATAGGGGACCGCCGTCCGCATCTCCTGCTTCGCCCGCTTGTTGAGCAGACCCTTCGTGACCATGTAGCGCGGGTAGGAACTCTTGCGAGCCTCCCGGTCATGGGTGCGGAGCATGTTCAGTTCTTCTTGGAGCGGGCGCAGAAGCTCGCTATCAGGCGGTGCGAAGACCTTACCGGTAGCCCGGTTCATCATGAGATGGAAGAACGGGAAGAAGCGACGAGGCGCCCCTTCTGGCTTGAACTTGTCGAGCAGCTTGCCGTAGCCCTGCACCCACCTGTAGACGAGCCCGCTGCGCCGGTCCCAATACTCCCAGACCGCCATGAACTTGCCACGGGTCGAGTCTTCGATGTGGTTATACCGATCTCGCTCTTCTCGGCCGGCTTTATCTTCGGTTTCGCCGCTGCGGCTCGGCGTCCCATCACGGTTGTAGAGCGCGGCCGTGTGGTAGAGCCCCTCGGCCTCCTCAGAGGTCAGATTCCACTTCTCAGCGATCTCTCTCGGGGGCATGAACACCCGCTGCGCCATCCACCACGCAAAACGCATATCCTCTGGTTTGGTGACGCGCCAGTCGAAGCGCACGTCCTCGGGGTCGATGGACTCGAAGCAGAAGCCCTGATAGTGCGGGACCGTTTCGAACATGCCGATGTCGAGCAGATCGTCGCTCTGGAGATCGCGCAGTTGGAGCAGGCGTTCATCATCCTCAATCGGATTTCCGAACGCGTCGACCTGATCCTGCGGAGGGTTCTCCGCGAGGTCGACGGCCACTTCTTCGGCGAGGTAATCCTTCAAGACGCGATTGATATCGTGCATCTCGTAGTGACGAGCATCATGCTCATCGAACTCCTCGTCGTCGAACGCCCGCTTGAGAGAATCGTACCGAGCCGCCGTCACCTGCGTGTCGTTATCATGGCGCATGCCGATGGGGTCGAGGTCATAATCCTCGATCCATCGCATCTTGATCCATGCGATGGGGAGCGTCATGTTGTCCTGCACCATGCCGGAGATGACCGGCTGGAGGCCGGCGAGCTTCTGCTGCTTCGCTACCGCGATCTCTTGCGACTTGGTGTAGACGGTCCATTCGTGCGGGAAGTCGTTGAAGAGATCAGGCCCCATTTGGCCAGCAGCTTGCGGGGCCATGATTGGCGGAACGAGATCAGACTCCGGAACCCATTCCTGGGGAACCAGTTTCGGCGCCGGATCGCGTGGCATCACGTTCGCCTGCACAGCGAACTGGGTGCGGAGGATCAGATTGGTCGTTACCGTATCGGGCGTATCCTTCGACTGCCCGACATCACTGACATAACCCCGCATTGCGGGCCAGCGTTCGTATTCCCAGCGGATGTCCTCTGGAAGACGGATGTCCTCTTCGAGCTTGGAAATAAACGCACGCTCATCGGAGTCGATGTCGCCATAATCACCGAGCGGATTGGAATATGTGAAATCGGCTTCACCTGACATGCGTTCAACCATGAGTCACCTCAAGTGGAATAGAGTTTCGCGTCCGTGTGGAGCGCCAGAACTGCGGTACTCGACCCAGACACGAACTTATCATACAGGCGAACCGCAGGGACGTACCAATCAACGCCGGCAGGGATTTCAGCGTAGACCGTATCGGCAGATTTGGTACGGATCTCCCCAGAAGCCCGGCTATCCTGCGCGAGAAAAACGATAGCGTTGATCGTGCGGAGGCAGTCTTGGAACGACATACCCCACCGGGCGGCGAGGCCGACTTCGTCGCGCAGAATCTCGCTGAGTCGGGTCGGGGTGCCGTCGAGCGTGATTTCGACCCAGTCGACATCCTCCGACTCGACATTGTGCTGTGCGCTCGCATTGATAGCGACGAGTTGCTCGTCTTCTTGGTCATTCGGGTAAGACATGATACCATCACCTCCTAGTTATTGTATGCAGAGCCCAGGCCAAGGCCAAGGCCCATGCCAAGACCGTGCGCGTTGTAGTTGTTGGTGGTTCCGTATCCGCTGGGACCGAACCCGAACAGGGTGCCATCCCATCTATATGGGTGGTCGAGTGGAAGGGTAGCTT
>Ga0307963_1000770_pt1 | contig 22773 bp, 22 predicted proteins | sample OrgLakmetagen594_FD_201829 | JGI IMG/M metagenome (GOLD analysis project Ga0307963, IMG submission 201829) | Saline water microbial communities from Organic Lake, Antarctica - #594 | ecosystem: Environmental > Aquatic > Non-marine Saline and Alkaline > Saline | place: Antarctica: Organic Lake... | reverse complement strand
GTGCAGAGAGCGCACAAGGGCATGGGCCAGAGAACTGGTAGAAGCATTAGGGACCAGCGATGCAAAGAACTCACTCCTCTGCTGGATGGTTTTTCCACCTTGGAGGCCTTTCTTGGTCCGAAGGCGCAACCATAATCAGTAGATGTGCTGAGTCTTATACTTTGCAGTGACCGTAATTTGATCTGACATGGGCCATGGTTTTAAAAGAGAAAATGGCATGTGCTCTGGACTTTAAATCTGGATACTCCTCATACTGGAGCGGACGACACCGTGATTTAGTTTCTGTTGCCTTGTCACTAAGCTCACATTTTTCTCAGCTTGCCACCTAAAAATATGATGACACAAAAATGCTCAGGTACGTGCAAAACTCCCTACGATCCGCAATACGTAGTGAGCTACCAACTGACACCTTCCTATTTCTACTCAATTGGGAAAACAAGAGCATCAATGCTTACAGAACATTGGTGCGAGATAACCCCAAATACTGCACCACGCTTGACTTCATCCCCAAGACAAAACTCACATATGCAAGGCCGACCTCGTGAAAGGGTGTATAGCGTAAACTCTCCAACCACACCTGGAGCATGGATACTATGGATATTGTTGCTGTCTGGAATAAAGAAGCAAAACAGTATTTGACCGATGGCTCGCCGGCTTGGCTGCAGAAAATGCAAAGGAGTATTCCAGAAGCAGTTTGGGGAAAAAAATCAAGATCTCGCGAGAGAGGACATGGATCACATCACCAAACATGTTTGCCCCCCATACTTTGCCAAAAAGAGAGGACGTCAGTAGCCAGAAAAGAGGCCAACACTCTAGCGTCCAACACTCTAGTGATCTTCGGAACAAAGTTAGCTTTGACATCCAGCCCACCAACCCACAGGCTACATTACAGCCACAGGGCATTGTGAGTACTGGATCACAACCATTGTTCTCATGAAGTATCAAGAAAAGAGTACCCTGCCTATCCCCCCCAGATGACACCATGCTTCCTGAAGTGTACACAGACACAGTAGCCTGTATTTACAACGTCGACGGAAATTGTAAAGGTATGGTTACTCCCGAGCGCTTTGACATACTACAAAAGGCCTTTAATAGGGCAAAATGCAGCGGTCTGCACGAGCACGTCCAACCTCCTCCCATTAGCTTTGCATCAGAACTTGTTGGCCTCATTGCACGTAAAGACGCCTCTACATCTAGACCGATACGAGTAAAAAAGCAAAGACTCTTTCGCGCGGATACTCCCCTCCCATATCACTGCCTTATAAAAGTGGGCCTTAGTCACTAAAGAAATAATGGCATCCCCCCTCGACTACGACCCCAAATTCCGAAGTGGCAGTGGGCAATTGAGGGAGCACCCCACTGGCAGCACCCCAGCAGCACCGCCAGCCACCAGTAGAGCCACCAACCCCAGACAGCACTAACCCAAAGACCTCAGCAAAACTTGGCGTGACATCCACCTCGTCAAGATCAAGTATTGTGAGGACACCAGACCTCAGAACCAGCTGAACGCCGCAAAGGAACAGCACAAAGATATCTGCAACATTCTCCAAGGAGCCTCCGTTACTCTCCACATCATCCTTCTGGGTGTGGTTGGCAACATCTACAACACTCACACTCTGAAGCCTGGGTCTTGATTCTCAAAGAGTTAAGAAGCTTGCCTCCAAGCTCCATGTGCACTCTGTGAACATTGCTGCTAAACTTGTCCATACCAGACGTGCCCTTTCCAGTACTGTTATCAACTCTCATCAGGAGCCGGTTTCAGGCCAAGCCTGCAACCCACTTGATCCCCATTGATTTTTCCTTTCCTTTTTGCGGTGGAGGAGCTTTCCGGTACTCGGTACCAAAGTGGCTCCTTTTCCTTAATTAATGTGGGGAGTGGCTTTCACTGCCTGTGTAGCTTTTTCTTTTTTCTTTTTTCATCCACCTCCAACCATGGAACGACAAGCAGTTTGACTTTACGTGCCCCAACTGGAGGCTGTGGGCCTTCACTGACGGAATTCCGAAGTCACATAGGCGAGACTGAAATTTCCGAAGTTTTGAAACTATATAGGCACAGGGGTGTGCTGCCCTCAAACCCAGGAGGCGTGACTAACACCATAAATAGAGCAGAGCTCACAGGGATTGCAACAGCACTTACCAACAAGTATACAAAGGTTGCATCAGTGCATGCTCCCTAAGCCAGAATATAAAACAAAATACTCTTCCCTGAAATGCAACCAGCCCATATACACTCAAATCTGCTAGAACAAATTGTATCCATGATTCATGCTTCACCAGAACCGATCTGCTCTAAAAAAAGGGAAAGCCAATAGTGGCATTGCCGGAAATGAATGCGCAGACGCAATTGCCAAACACTCTGCCTTACACGACGGTGGTCATGGTTTGCACTTTCAGCCTCCAGCTCAAGACGGTAATGCATACACACACCTCTGCTGGCTTGCGGCCAAATACAAAGACGAGGAGCGCAGCGGAAGAAGAGGGGCAAGTTCACCTAGGCTTTGTGCACTCTCTGATATAGTGGCCAAGCTGAAAACAAAAATGTGCAAAGCACACAGACTGGGGAGCGCCAAAACAGACACAGGGTACCTACTACAACTACTGGAAGAACCTCAGACCGCGAGTCAATAAGGCAGCTACAATAAATGCTTTCTGGAACAATAGTAACCTCAAGTTTTACGAAAAGCGTAATGTTATGAGCTATAAGGTACCACATTAATACAATCTTTAATCAAAAGCATGCCTTCCGATACGGCTTTTCCCCAACGCAAACTGCCCCTTCTGCCACTGCACAGACAGTGCGCTCCACAAACTCTCGAGTTGCCAACACACTTAAATGAGTAATATGATTATGAAATGTCATAATATGGCAAGTACACTGATAGTCCAAGCCCTACAAAAGGGATCATGCGGTGCCAACCAAATTGCCTACACTGACATAGGCAGTGCAGATAATTTAGTAGAACAGGGCCTAGATCTGAGAAACACTGCCAACAAACACTGCCTTACTGGTTGCTAACAAACCTAACAACACGTGCTTTGAAAGCCTCTTCTCATCCCGACGCTATCTTATTTTTACCTTGTACTGGGTGCTCTTCTCGGTAACCACCCGCAACTCAGTTTTTCAGCAGCTTGCTAAAGACACGAAACTGAATCCAAACCAGTGGGAGGTTCACCTGATTGAGTTTCAACTCTGTGAAGACACAAGCCCTGATCCTCAGGCAAAAGCACAGCACAGCGTGCTTCAGCAATTTTCATAGACAGGGATATAGGGAGGTCAAGCTCCACGTGGTGTGTGTGTGTGTGTGTGTGTGTGTGTGTGTGTGTGTGTGTGTGTGTGTGTGTGTGTGTGTGTGTGTATGTTTATGTGTGTGTGTGTCTGTGTGTGCGTGCGTGCGTGCATGCGTGAGTGCCTGTGCCTGCGTGCGTCCGTGCGTGCGGCGTGCGTGCATGCGTGAGTGCCTGTGCCTGCGTGCGTGCATGCGAGCGTGCATGCGTGCGTGAGTGCCTGTGCCTGCGTGCGTGCATGCGTGCATGCGTGTGTGCGTGCGTGCATGGCTTGCATGCGTGAGTACCTGTGCCTGTGTGCGTGAGTAGGAACCCGAGACCATAGGAACCCGACAAGCATAGCAACGAATTAAATACCATTAATCGGGCTGCAGGAAGTCGGAAGAGCGGATGTTTGGGCGGTCAAAGTCGTAGCTCAGACTGGATTGATTGAAGGGCAATAAAGTGGTCAACGCCACTTTATGTCATTAATCCTTCACCGACACCCTCCCTCCCCTCCCTGACTAAGAATAATAAAATTCAAATCGCTGAGTATGTGGAAGTAGGGTTAAGGGCCATCGGTGTCAGGGAAAGAAAAAATTGAACTAATTTATTGAAGTCATGCTGCAGAGGCAGGTCAGGTGGGACTTTTGCTTACGCAAACACACACACACACACACACACACACACGCACGCACGCACGCAAGCACGCACGTACGCACGCACGCACGCACGCACGCACGCACGTACGCACGCACGCACGCACGCGCGCGCACACGCACACACACACACACACACACACACGCACACACACACACACTCACACGCAGACGCACACTCATGCACATGCACACTCACTCACATGCACGTATGTACGCACAAACACATACAACACGTCTCGGTGCAGTTTTTTTTGGCACTAATGCAAGTGCGTTTCCTTCTCACTCATGCAGCACCTCTACATTACCAAACGATAGCCATTTCTCAGCGACGCGGAAGCCCTCTTGTTTTTATGCGGGGAGGGGTCCTTTGTCTTCTACCATCATCTGCAGCAGTAGTAGCAGAAATGACATAGATAACAGGAATTCCAGGTTTGCAGGGAGGCCGAGTTCTGTTGATGTCCCTCATCAGCGACACCAATGCAACAGCAGCCAGCACAAGCGTCAGCAAAGGCGTGGGTCCTTATGGGCCCCATGTGCGGCTGGGGATGGTGCAGCAGCACCAGCAGGTTTGCATGCACGCACGCATGCTTGCTCACGCATAATTACACACATACACACACGCAAAGACACACACTCACGCACACTCACACAACGCACATACACGCACACACGCACAACACACACACGCACACACACACACACACACACACACACGCACGCACGCACAACACACACACACACACACGCACCCCCCCTCCCACAAACACAAACACCCCCCCCCTCAAAGAAGCACAAATAACACACCCACTCACACTCACACATGCTCGCACGTGGCTCTTGCACACACTGCTGGTTCTCAGGAGACTTACCTGCTGGAAATGACAACACAGAGGAAGGGCCAGGCCCTGTAATGGCGGCCTTCATCCGCTTCAGCTCCCTAATAACTTCCCTATTTCCTTGTGAGTGAGTGTTCTTAGGTGTGTGTTGGTGAGTGATTTGCCGTCTGATTTGTTGTGCGGTTTGCTGTGTGGTTTGGAATGTGATTTTGGTGCTTGGTGATTTGGAGTGTGATTTGAAGTGTGATTTTGGTGCTTGGTAATTTAATGCTGTGTGCTTTGTAGGGTCGACCAGAACCGTATATGGGATTTCTGTCACGTTTGTATACAGTGTATGAGTTTTATATGTACGTACCACGTACCTCATATAAAAGCGTACCATGGTATACTGTATACCATATAAATAGGGTTGGCCAGAACCATACATTTATAGGTATATACGGTGTATATACGGTATTTCTGGCAGGGAAATCACCATACATACGGTCATATACGGTGCAGATATACGGTTCTGGCCAACCCAACATATAAAACCTTTAACTGTTGAATTACCGGAACACTGTGATGAAGTTAAAAGGTAATATTATACTATATAACATACGACTGTGTATATACTGACATGGTTCTGGCGTTCTGGCTAATTCTGGTGACTTGCTGTGCGTGTTGTTCATTTGTCCTGTGTGTGTTTCTTCATTCCAAGGTGTGAGCATCAACTCAGTGAGTATGTCACACTGGGTGGCTGTGTTTGTGTGTTGGCGGGATAATAGACTTCTTGACAACAGGTTGAATGCCTTTGTAATCCAAACTAAACTTAAACTTGACAACAGCCGGCTTGCTCCATCTTGGACTGGAGTCTGGTTTCCTACTTCCTGGTCTTGCAGAAGCCAAAAGAGGTCTGTTGGGACGTGCGATTCGATTTTGTATTTTTCGCTTGCCCGTCCATGGACTGCGGAAACTGGAGTGGACTGCAACCATTCCGTTAGGGGGATTGTCCAATCAATACTGTTGAAGAGTAACTATCCTAAGTGGGTGGTTGATTGCTATGGAGCTGATGCAGTGCTGATGCTGTAAAAGATTGAAATTAAAACAATTACCTCAAGTGCGGGTGTGGTGGCAACAAGTCCAGTGCCGATGTGTGTGTTCATGAACACATGAAGGTGGTGCTGGGCAACACAGAGGTGGTAGCCTCCCTGTCTAGGAGGTGCTGGGCAACACAGAGGTGGTAACCTCCCTGTCTAGGAGGTGCTGGGCAACACAGAGGTGGTAACCTCCCTGTCTAGGAGGTGCTGGGCAACACAAAGGTGGTAGCCTCCCTGTCTAGGCTGTTCTGGGCAAAACAGAGGTGGTAGCCTCCCTGCCTAGGTGGTGCTGGGCAACACAGAGGTGGTAGCCTCCCTGTCTAGGCTGTGCTGGGCAACACAGAGGTGGTAGCCTCTTTGTCTAGGTGGTGCTGCAACACAGAGGTGGCAGTTTCCCTGTCTAGGTGGTGCTGCAACACAGAGGTGGCAGCCTCCCTGTCTAGGCTGTACTGGGCAACACAGAGGTGGTAGCTTCCCTGTCTACTAGCTGTGGTGAGAAAGGAGGTCACGGTTAAGGGCATGCAAGTTTCTCTACGAGACTCGCCCGCGAGGAGGCTCATCAATCCTTGCTGGCAAAATGATACTATTCGTTTACATAAGCTTAGTCACGGCACTTTCTGTTCAAAGGGCCTCTCCTAAAATTTTTGGGGGAGGGGCACACCCCTGCTTGCAGGTGAGGCCCTGAACGAATGCACGCTCCCAGCTTAGCTCTATCGCCTAGCGTGAGCACTGATTTGCAGATGGTATCCCTGTACATTGTGCTGATCCCCTGTTGTTGTCGTTGCAATGTTAAAATCCAAGGACTTGCACCATAGGAATGGAGAACCAGACTGCGCATTCCAGCGCCTCAATGGGATCATGCATTCCTAAAAACAAAAGATACAAGTGCAGGGTTGGCCGAAATCTTACACGTGTAGTTGTATTTAATACGGTGTCTGTACGGTGATTTTAGCAGGGAAGTAACCGTACATGCAGTCGTAACAAACGTGTGCGGTCGTAACCAGGGTGCAGTCGTAACGAGCGTGTGGGGTCGTAACCAGGGTGCAATCGTAACGAACTTGTGCGGTCGTAACCAGGGTACGGTCGTAACGAACGTGTGCGGTCGTAACCAGGTTGTGCGGTCGTTACGAACGTGTGCGGTCGTAACCAGGGTGCAGTCACATAGAACGTGTGCGATTGTAACCAGGGTGCGGTCGTAACCAGGGTGTGCGGTCATAACTAGGGTGCGGTCGTAACCTGGGTGTGTGGTTGTAACAAACGTGTGCGGTCGTAACCAGGGTGTGCGGTCGTAACTAGGGTGTGCGGTCGTAACCAGGGTGCGGTCGTAACCAGGGTGTGCAGTGTAACAAACGTGTGCAGTCGTAACCAGGGTGTGGTTGTAACGAACGTGTGCGGTCGTAAACAGGGTGTGCGGTCGTAACTAGGGTGTGCGGTCGTAACCAGGGTGCGGTCGTAAACAGGGTGTGCGCGTACACGAATCTGGCCAACCATATGAACGTACTACCCAGGCAGACGCTGACAATGGCATTCCACTACTCTGGACTGGTTTTCCATCTTCTTCCCCCACTATTTGTTGTCTGCGCCACACATTCATTGCCTCCTACAACAACGAATCCTTCCCAGATGCTTGCATCATCCAAGGATCCCCAAATGCTTCTTACCAAATGCTTGCATCATCGAAGGATCCTGTGTGCATTCGCCCCCCACCCTTTGCCTGCTACCACCCTCACAGCTTGAGGCTGGTCATACATGCACTCACCCCCACCCCTACTCTTCACCCACGGTGTACAATTTAGGTCATATGTGGAATTGGCCACAACCATACATATGCGGTGTATGTACGGTATTTCTTGCAGTTTTTATTTCAAATATAAGATAATGAACGGCGTATATATATATACATATATATGTATATATACGGTCGTGGCAAACCCTAGTCATATGCACCGATTTTCACCCCTGCCATTTTTCACGACCGCTGTTTTTGGCCTTGCAGTTCAGGTTCCACGTACACCTGTATCCACCTTTCCTATTCCCAACCTTGCTCTTACCTTTTCCTCAACCTAATCTACCTTATTCCCAACCTTGCTCTTACCATTTTCCTCCTAACCTATTCTACCCTATTCCCAACCTTGCTCTTACCTACTCCTCAACCTAATCACCCTATTCCCAACCTTGCTCTTACCTATTCCTCAACCTATTCTACCCTATTCCCAACCTTGCTCTTACCTATACCTCAACCTAATCTACCCTGTTCCCAACCTTGCTCTCACCTATTCCTCAACCTAATCTACCCTATTCCCAACCTTGCTCTTACCATATTCCTCAACCTAATCTACCCTATTCCCAACCTTCCTCAACTTATTGTAACCTATTTCTCTAACCTTGCTCTGACCCATTCCTGAACTTAATCTACCCTATTCCCAACCTTGCTCTTACCTATTCCTCAACCTAATCTACCCTATTCCCAACCTTGCTCTTACCATATTCCTCTTAATTCAATCTACCCTATTCCCAACCTTCCTCTCACCTATTCCTCAACCTAATCTACCCTATTCCCAACCTTGCTCTTACCTACACCTCAACCTAATCCACCCTATTCCCAACCTTGCTCCATCTGTGCAATCTCCCACCTATTCCCTACACCAATCACACGTACAGTGTACAGCAACCCAACCGTACAAGCTCCTCTGCCTACTCCTCAACCTAATCTACCCTATTTTTAACCTTTTCAATTGTTCAACCCATGCTGTCATTCATGTTTTCTTACCCCTATGCAATGTGCAGTTTGGGTATTATGTGCGGCCTTCGGTGGATTCCAGAAGCCAGAGCTCTTTAACTGGTAATTACTATGTTATCTGGTGGGGCTGCAAGTGTTTTTTCCCGTTGTGCGCATAAAATCACTGTGTTTCCCACCTGTATGATTCTGCATTACTTATTGGTGTGTGTTCAATATGGTGCTTCAAGCTATCTAGGCGTTGTGTTGTTTCAGGTGTTTGTCCAGCTTGTGAAATTGCGCTGAATTTGCTGCGGCATATGCATGATTTCACTGAAGTACATGCACGATGCATAGGACTCTGATATGTCAGGCAGACAGTTCCGCAAAGGCTGCCAGCAATCCAGATCAAAATCACGCTCACACACTTCTAGTTTGTGGTTCATATTGATTTTGTTAGCAGTAGGACACGATCTATATGCCATGCAATGCAGGTTTTGGGTGAGCCGGGTCAAGGTCACTCATGCTATCTTGCACGGCCTATTCATGCTGATTAGCAAGTGATATGACATAATCTGCATGCCGTTTATGACAGGTTCCAGACAAGCCAGATCACGAACGGCCTCATGTTTGTCCAGCTTGGTATGGGGCTGACATTGACATTCAGAGAAATTGGAAAGGTGAGCACTCAGCTAGGGAGGGAGAAGGATGGCACCGAGAGGAGTTGGCTTGAATGACAAAACACCTTGCTTAAGCTAAATCCGTCTGTAAATATTCTTTATTGAACAAAATCATATGTAATTGTATTCGAGAAAACTCAAAGATTTCCCTCACGTTTGGCTCGAGAAATGGGGCTTATTCTGCTGGCGCTCAGAGGAGCCTGAATGAGAACATGCCTTTTATTCGGTAAATGGTGCTTATGGTGCTAGCACTTTGAGCGCATAGAAAGGTGAGCACATCGCTAGGGATAAGGACGGCAGCGTCTTTGTGGGTGAGTACAAGGATCTCCCACACCTTCACACCCTCATGCCCTCCCTCCCTCCCACCCACACCTACACACAAACACACACCCACACACTCAAACCCACACCCACGACATTTTCAAGAAGAGGGCACATTAGCGCTGGGCGCTATGCACTTCACAATAGCGCATGCTGTTCCCTCTGCAAATGCAGGCACCCTAGTGGATTTTGTAAGTAAAAGGTTTTTTTAGATAATTGCTTTTTTGTTTATATAGTATTAGCGCTAAAGCTAATTGGGTAATGGTGCGCTTGCACTATATGAAAAGGGGGGAGAAAGGTCCCTAGTGGATCCTGCATCGATGTCAACTTCCTAGTGGATCCTGCATCGATGTCAACTTCCTTCCTGATTGATGATCATGAGCGTTTTTCACCAATTACGTACATACAGGCACCTGCAGTATCCAAATTCAGCATATTGATACGGCTTGGCTTGTGGTAGGGTCAACAATCGGCTGTGAACATGAACGCCGTAATATCAACCTGGACAAAAAAACTATTATAATACAGGACCGAAATGTTGGAAGACACAATCACCCATCTGTTTTGCGTTCTCAGGTGTTTACAAAGCAGCCTGGCCTCCTGGCCCTCGGCATGCTGTTGCAGTACACTGTTCTGCCCGCCATCGGTTACTGCATCTCCAGGTACAGTACTCATCCTAGCTCATAAACAAGTACAGTACTCATCCTAGCCCATATCCAGAACCAGCCACAGTACTCATCCTAGTTTATAACCAGGTACCATACTCATCCTAGCCCTTAAACAGGTACAGTACTCATCCTAGTTTATAACCAGGCACGATGCTCATCCTAGCTCATAAACAAGTACAGTACTCATCCTAGCCCATAACCAGGTACAATACTCATCTTACCTCATAACAATCAGGCCTCTTTGCCCTCAAGAAAATGTTGCACCAAGAACTCGCTCAAGGAAATTAGAACTCGCTTTAGAAAATGAAGAGCTCGCCAGGAGGCGCCAGTAAGCATAACTTTTGGACGGCACGTGTCAAATCAATTAAAAACTAAGTATTCGGAATCCTCTTGTTGGGTGCTGTCGATTGATATATGTATGGATCGAACCGGAGGTATGGGGGGGGGTCCAAGTTTTTTGGATCCCCCCTCCAAAAGTTTGCTGGGCCACTCCTACAAAATACTATAAGCGGAATCCTCAGCTCAAGCCCAGTCGATTGGCACCCTCTTTTTGAGCAAATTGGGTTAAGGAGGGGGGGGCTGTGGACATGTCCAAAAGTCAGAGGCACACACGCTCGGGTGCAGGCCGTGGGGTGAGTCAAGCCAATGGAGCAGCAATTCACCCCAAACTTGCAGGATTGTGCCAGCATGAGATAGTCAGTGGATTTCTAAAGAAATGGAAGCAATGTGGGACTGTGCAAGCCAGTTATGGGTGCCTGGTAGGTCACGTGTGCATGGGCATCCGTATCTCAGTTTTGCCCCATAACTCTGTAACACTTCAACTTCAGGTCTTGATGAGTATGCAGATGGATGCCTATTTGAAAAAGGAGCAGATTTGTACCCTTTTTGTCCTGGTGGGGGCACCGGAAGGGGAATTTAGGGGGGGGAGGGGCAGGGGGTTTCAGCCCAAAAATCATTCGTGCCTATCCAACATTTTTTCTTCTGGCGCCTCCTGAACCTGCTCAAGAAAATGTTACACCAACCTGTGTAGCCTGCTGTCCTCTACGCACTTTTGAGTGCAGCACTGCTCCTAATCCATAACAAACAAGCTTCTAAGCCCTGCCCTTGTTGTTACAGTGAGCTGTGTTACTGTGGTACCTGCCCTTGTTGTTACAGCGAGCTGTGTTACTGTGGCACCTGCCCTTGTTGTTACAGTGAGCTGTGTTACTGTGACACCTGCGCTTGTTGTTACAGTGAGCTGTGTTACTGTGACACCTGCGCTTGTTGTTACAGTGAGCTGTGTTACTGTGACACCTGCGCTTGTTGTTACAGTGAGCTGTGTTACTGTGAGCTGTGTTACTGTGAGCTGTGTTACAGAGTTTCCAGAGTTTACAGAGTAAGCCATCAGTCAAAACGTGCGACTGCTAGGCTGTGTTACTGTGGTACCTGCCCTTGTGCACTGTTGCGTCTCCAGGCAGATTCAATAACAGCCGTGCAGGCAACGTAAACCGCATGTGTGTTTGTGTGTGCGTATGTGTGTGTGAGTTTGTGTGGGTAGGTATGTGTGTGCCGGCAGTGTAAACGGCAGCCCTCACTAAAACCGCATAATTGTGCATGCAACGTTAACCACACAATCGTGCACGTAGTGTAAACCACACAATCGTGCACGCAGTGTAGACTGTACAATCACGCAGTGTAAAACCGCATTTTAAACTGCACAATCATGCACGCAGTGTAAAACCACACAATCGTGCATGCAGTGTAAAGTAAACAATCATGCACGCAGTGTAGACTGTACAATCACGCAGTGTAAAACCGCACAATTGTGCACGCAGTGTAAAGTAAACAATCATGCACGCAGTTTAAACTGCACAATCATGCACGCAGTGTAAAACCGGACAATTGTGCACGCAATGTAAAACCGCATCCCTCACTAGAACCGCAGTGTAAACCGCGTCCTCACTAGAACCCCAGTGTAAACCACACCCGTCACAAAAACAGGGCCACTTAGGCACCGAATGTGAGAACGTCCTCCGTTGCAAGACGGGAATGAAATGGAAAGCTATTGATCGTGGATAAGAAGAGTCACTGACTGGGTAGGCTTGGGAGGCCATCAATTGTGAAAGCCGAGTTTCAACAGGGTCTATTAGGTTCAAGTTCATGTTGAAGGTCCCCATGATGCTTCCACCTGAGAGCAGCTGCCTATGTCATTGCCCATATTACTACCTGATGTCGAGCTTGTATATATTGTTTTTGCAATTGCCTGTGGCTTAAGCACCTTCAGGGAATGACCAAACAAACTCTTTCGCGCAGCTGTCGCGAGCGCAGAATGGCTCCCTTATTTATGCTGCAGAATGGCTTCCTTATTTTGCTTGCCCAGTAGGTAACAAACAAAGCCCTCTGGAGAGCGGCTTGCTTAGTTTATTTCCAGAATTCGGGCAAAGGGTGAGACCAAAGGTGGATGGTTGACCGGGTACCATAAATAAATCCTCTACCTTGTTTCGGCTTCATTGAAGTGCTGAGGCAAAGGGTGAGACCAAAATTGGAGGGTCTGACTGAGAACCAGATATCAGCCCCTTGCTAATCGAAATAGGTGTGACTCCTGCATCGTGGTTGCTAGCATCTGCGTTTAAAGAGCTGCTGCTCAAAATGTGCGAACAGCAAAGTAATCACGGTTTTGGTATTGAGGGTACAGACGTTTGGACACGTAATGGAGACAGCTGAAAATTGGGGTTAGTAGTTGCCTTGAGGACATAAGCAAAGCACACGGAGGATATGGGTTCAGGGCATGGTCTTGAGCATGCTACCTAGAACCTAGGCCTTGAGCATGATACCTAGAACCCAGGCCTTGAGCGTGTTACCTAGAACCTAGACCTAGAAGAAGTCAATCATGGAATTGAGGTTAATAAGGGCATGGTCTTGAGCAGGTTACCTAGCCAATCATGGAAGTGGGGTTAAGGGTATGCCTTTGCAACTTGCAACTGATGCAGGGTGAGCATCGTATGAGCAAAAGCACAAGCATACAGTTGTCCACATGTGTACTCACACACACACACACGCACACACACACACATGTACACACCCGTGTGCACACACGCGTACAACACATGCAGAGAATGGGGCTTAGAGCGGGGACTGGCGATCGGTGTGGCCTTGGTGTCATGCATGCCAGGCGGCACTGCATCCAATATAGTGGCTTTCATAGCAAGGGTGAGCGTGCTTGCATCCTTTGGCATGAAGTATGAGCGTGTTTGCATCCTTTGGCACGACGTATGAGCGTGCATGCACCCATAATAGTGGCTCTGGGCATACACTTCCAACATTACAAATTTCATCCGCATGGATGAGCGCGTGCATGCATCCATCACAACGGTCATCCCCTCATAGATGTGCTTGGTATGCATTCAACATTGCGGATTTCATTCGCATGGATGAGCGCGTGCATGCATCCATCACAACGGTCATCCCCTCATAGATGTGCTTGGTATGCATCCCACATCTGACATTATTGCATGGTAACCGTGTTTCTACGGGTGTCCTGTGAATTGCGCATACCTGGGCACATGCTTTCAAAAGTGTATGCACCAGCAGCGCTGTTACAGCGCACATGTCCTCTCTAGTGTGTGCTCTTTTGTATATGCACGGCAGTGCCGCTGTAGTACATTAGCCTGTCGCTTTTGTAGTACAGTAGTACAGTAGCCTGCCACTTCAGTACAGAAATACTGTATTTTTTATGGTAGCACAGTAGTACAGTAGTATGCCGCTCCAGTACAGTAATACTGTAGTATGGTAGTACAGTAGTACAGTAGTCTGCCGCTTCAGTATAGTAAATACTGTAGTACAGTAATACAGTAGCCTGCCGCTTCAGTACAGTAATACTGTAGTATAGTAATACAGTAGCCTGCCGCTTCAGTACAGTAATATTGTATTTTAATGGTAGTACAGAGTCTGCCGCTCCAGTGCAGCAATACAGTAGTCTGGTAGTCCAGTAAAACAGTAGTATAGAAGTACAGTAAAACAATAGTAAAATAGTACAGTAGTACATTAAAACTATAGTACATTAGTATAGTAGTACATTAAAACAATAGTACAATAGTTTAGTAGTACAGTAATACTGTAAAATAGTAGTACAGTAGTACAGTAGCCTGTCACTTCAGTACAGAAGCCTTCATCGCAATGTCACACACATCCCTTCTTCACATTTGCTATGACACTTGATGCCACTTTGCTGTGTTATGCATGTGCACATGTGCATGCTTCACCATCTGTACCATGCAAGCTCCACCATCTGTGCCATGCATGCTTCACCATCTGTGCCATGCAAGCTTCACCATCTGTGCCATGCAAGCTTCACCATCTGTGCCATGCAAGCTTCACCATCTGTGCCATGCAAGCTTCTCCATCTGTGCCATGCAAGCTCCACCATCTGTGCCATGCAAGCTTCACCATCTGTGCCATGCATGCTTCACCATTTCCATTCATTCAACGCACCTGTATGAACGCTTGATGCCGATCTCCAGTAATGTGTGGGCTGAGCTATTTTCATGGGACTCGTTCATATTTCTGCACTACGGCAACGCTACTGCTGTGCTACACGTGCTGTATCATTTTCGTTCATATTTCTGCACACCTTTACTGATCATATTTCTGCACACCTTTACTGATGCCAATCTGCCATGCTACTACATATGCTATGCATATTTGTGTCCTTCAACTTCAAGCTGACTTGCCAGCTCTAGAGCACACCCTTCTTGCATACCACCCATACCACCTAACTCCCTTCTTGTGTAACACCCTCTCTGCCCTTCTTGCATAACACCTAACTTGCATAACACCCAACTTTCATAACACCCATTACACATAACACCAAATCCCCACTCATGGCACATGGCACATGGCACATGGCACATGGCAATGCTCGTGACGCACCGTAGCCTGGTAGTGCAAATCTTATCTGTTGCTGTGACGCACCGTAGCCTGATAGTGCGAATGTGGCCTGGTGTCATCAATTGGTGGAATTACATTATAGCCTGATGATGTCAACACCAGTGGAAATGCAGGATGGTCTGGTGGTGTGGACAGTCGGTGGAAATCAATATTAATTTAGAACCTAGCATTAACCCTTAAGTACCCCTTGTAGCCCGTTTCCAACCCCTGTCCAAAACCCAAGCAGAAGGGAACCTGAGTCCTTTGGACGATGGTTCCAATATGGCCTGGTAATATCCACCAGTGGAAAAATAATGTAGCTTGGTGGTGTAGAGAGTTGGTGGAAATACATTTAGCCTGATGACGTCGACAGATGGGTTTTAGCATTCCATAGCCTGATAGCGGCAAGTGCCAGGACAAAGACCACACGCAATCCAGAGCACACAATGCACACCACCACATTCTGAGTGTGGTGTGCCGCTCAATGTGAGCGTCAGTCATTCTTCTCAAACAGCGACTGGCTTCACAGTGCGCCCTTGGCACAGCAATGACGAGCGCCGGTGCCTCACTTAAGACTAAACAGCACACTCGTACTGTTGCAGTGTGACATGCCGCTCAGCGTAATGATGACGAGCGCCAGTACCCTCATGGCCATTGCCGCCACACCCCTGCTGTCCTCCATCCTGGTAAGGGAAATGTTTGTTTCTGCTGTGCGCGTGCATGTTTGTGCGCGCTTTGTAATACTAAGCCTTTGGGCAGGGAGATCATGGCCGTGACTGCCACACCCCTGCTGTCCTCCATCCTGGTAAGGAGATATTTTGTTTCTGCTGTGCGTGTGCATCCTAATCCTTTATTAAGGATATTTGTAATACGCTTTGTAATACTAAGCCTTTGGGCAGGGAGCTCATGGCCGTTGCCGCCACACCCCTGCTGTCCTCCATCCTGGTAAGGAGATAGTTTGTTTCTGCTGCGCGCGTGTACGTTTGTGCGCGCTTGTAAACAAGTCTGGGGTGATACAATTTATAAACAAGTTTGGCACATATACCACGTATATACGCCGTACAATATCTATCGGTTTTTCATTGTGCGCGCTTTGCAATACTAAGCCTTTGGGCAGGGAGCTCATGGCCGTGACTGCCACACCCCTGCTTTCCTCTGTCCTGGAAAAAGTAAGGCGTGTGCTTCTTTTGTATTGCTCGTGTGTGCGTGCTTCGTGGATCCTATTCCTTTATTTAGGATATAATGTTGATATAATGTTGGCTTGTTTTTATACTGCACATTTCTTTTTTGGTCTTGTTGTGTGACAATCACGCGTACTGTCTACCAGCTGAGCCTATCTCACTAGTATTTGTTGCCAGAATTGCGTGCATACACCATTCATGACCGTACATTTGATAAGTTCCCTATTTAAAGTGCTGCGTGCATACAGTCTGTACATGGTTCTGGCTAGCCACTACACACACATACGCACACCTTCACACACACATACTAGCACACAGACACAAGCACACACACACCTTCTCACACACACATACTAGCACACACACACACGCACACACACACACATCCACACACGCACACACAGGTCGGTCAACTGGTGAATTTGGACCCCAAGGCCATGTTCCTTTCAGTGCTGCAGCTGGTGCTGGCCCCTGTCCTCATCGGTGCTACCATCAACACGCTTCTCCCCAAATTTGTGAGTCGTCAATGATCGGTTGCTTGATTGGCAATTGGTGGCATGGTGTTCTTGAACGCAAACCTCGTTCTCATAGATTGAGCAGCCATTCCAGGTTGAATGCCTTTGTAATCCAAACTTAACTAAACTAAACTTGAACGCAGAAGTCTTGGACAGCGCTATCATAACCACCCTCTTACCCCAGTTTGTGAGTCTTCAATGGTCGATCTGTTTTCTTTTGGCCTTAATAGGTACCCTTACTATCACGCTCCTCCCCAAAACTTAGAAATTATCTAAACGACTAATCATCTTATTACCTGCACGCCTTGCTCAACCGTTAGCACCCCCTTATGTTGAATTTAGCGCTTTTCGTGGCTCTTGAATGGTGGCTCTTTTTCCTTATTTGCCATTTTGTTGCATGTTGTACTGCAATCCTGCACGCAGGTTTCCAATGCACACTTTGCCGTGCTTTGAATTGACGCATCGTGTGTACGTGCACCATATATGATATTTATGTACGTGCACCATCTTTTCCTAGGTGTCCAAAGTGAGGCCTTTCATGCCCATGGCTGCCACCGCAATCGTGGTTCTAATTGTGGGCTCCATGATCGCATGCAATGTGGACATCATGGCCAGCTATGGCCCTCAGGTAGGAATTCGCCTTGTCATGGTTGTTATGCATGCAATGTGGACATCATGGCCGGCTATGGCCCTCAGGCATAAAATAGCCTTGTTATGGTTGTTATTGTTACAATGGTCACAAGAGGGAGCGGCCATCAGCCAGGTTGTTTGGCCGATCAGCTGCTGACTGGTCTCGGCCAGTTACAAATAAATCCACGAGGTCAAGTACTAAGGAAGAAAAAGTGCAACTTTTGGTAACGGGTGGACGTCATGGCCAGCTTGAAGCATCATGACTCAGAATTTGAATGCCACGGCCTGCTTTCAGCCGTGAAAGCTAAAAGCTGGCCATGACCCATGCCGATCCGGCTTCCAATGTCATGACCCAGACTATAAACGTCATAGTCAGCTTTCAACATCAGGGTCCAAACCAATTCAGCTCTGCCCCTCAAGCATACATAGTACGGTTAATACTATTTTCTGCAACTGCAGCCTTGGATTATGTGGCTGTATGGGATCCTTTTGCCGTGTGGACATCATGGCCAGCTTTGGCCCTCAAGCATTTAAAAACACGGGCAATGTCAATTCCTGCAACCGCAGCCCTCAATTGCATGGCTGTGTGGAATTCATGCCCTTGTTTGTCCTACCTGCATGCAAGTGATATACAGACTTCATGAGCTGCACACACACACACACACACACACACACACACATACACACACACAAATATCCTGCAGAGCTCATCGTCAGTCAATGCAGTGCACATTGTGCACACCTCATACTCATTTGTGCGCACACGCACACACACACACACATATACACATACATACACATTCACATGTACAGGTCATACCTGCTGTGTTCACCCTCCATGGATGCGGCTTTTTCCTGGGCTACTACGTCAGCAAGCTTTTTGGGACATCCGACAAGGTGTCACGCACAAACTCTATAGAAGTAAGTAGCATGCGCACACACACACACAAACACCCACACACATACTCACAAACACACACACAAACACACACACATACACGTGCGCGCACACACACATGCACTTTCATGTGCATGCACACGCGCACATGCGTACGCATGCACAGACACACACGCACACACACATAAGCACGCACACACACATACACACACATACACACGTACACACACGCACACACACAACACACAGGTGGGCATGCAGAGCTCAGCCCTAGCAGCAGTTCTTGCCAAGCTTCATTTCCCGGATCAGCCCATGGTAAGCCTGGATGTTACGCCAAGCACATTCAGAGTTTGTGTCTAGCGCGATCCAGCCAAACACTCTCATCCCTCACACATCTCAGAGATTGTGTCTGGCGCGATCCAGCCACACACTCTCATCCCTCACACATCTCAGAGTTTGTGTCTGGCGCGATCCAGCCAAACACTCTCATCCCTCACACATCTCTTAGGATGGCAGTCAAGTGCCTCGACTGATGATTTAAACCCCCAGTCAAGTGCCTCAACTGATGATTCAAACCCCTAATGGTTACAATGGTTACAATGGGGGGTGACCTTCAGCCAGGTAGTTTGGCTGATGATTTAAACCCCTAAAGACTGTAAGCCGTTTCCCATTGTGATCTTGACCAAACGCTCTTGTCCGCCACTTTCCTCCTCCCCACTGCTCGGCTTTTCATCCACGACCATCGTGTCCTATCAAGGGTGGCAACACCTGAGCTCATGAATAGGGTTGGCCAGAACCATATATACACGGTGTATGTACGGTATTTTTGGCAGGGAAACCACCAAATAACGGTCATATACAGTGTATATATACGGTTGTGACCAACCCTACACATGAAATACGACTGCGCACAGGTAACACATTTTGTGCACACCTGCACACCTAAATACTTTTGCACCTCCACTTCCTGTGCACCTCCCAAAACAAACCTTCACCACTTTCTGTACACCGACGCACACCATGATGCGTGCTTAGGGTTGGCCAGAACTGCGTAAATGACCGTATGTTTGGTGATTTCCCTGCCGAAACTAAGTATATACAGATATACACCGAAAAACACATATATGGTTATGGCCAACCCTATGTGTGCTCCTTCTCCCATGCACCTCTTTATTCCACAGCTGTTGCACCTACTCACACCATAGCTTGTGCACCTGTACAATGTACAATCTGTGCCTCTCCTTATTACATGCACCTGCACAGTCTGTGCATCTGTGCAATCTGTGCAATATGTGCAATCTGTGCCTCTCCTTATTGCATGCAACCTCAAAGTCTGTGCACCTGTACAATATGTGCAATCTGTGAAATCTGTGCCTCTCCTTATTGCATGCAACTTCAAAGTCTGTGCACCTGTACAATATGTGCTATCTGTGAAATTTGTGCCTCTCCTTATTGCATGCAACCTCAAAGTCTGTGCACCTGTACAATATGTGAAATCTGTGAAATCTGTGCCTCTCCTCATTGCATGCAACTTCAAAGTCTGCGCACCTGTACAATCTGTGAAATCTGTGAAATCTGTGCCTCTCCTTATTGCATGCAACCTCAAAGTCTGTGCACCTGTACAATATGTGCAATCTGTGAAGTCTGTGCCTCTCCTTATTGCATGCACCTGCACAGTCTGTGCATCTGTGCACCTGTACAACCTGTGAAATCTGTGCCTCTCCTCATTGCATGCAACTTCAAAGTCTGTGCACCTGTGCAATCTGTGAAAGCTGTGCCTCTCCTTATTACATGCACCTGCACAGTCTGTGCATCTGTGCAATCTGTGAAATCTGTGAAATCTGTGCCTCTCCTTATTGTATGCAACTTCAAAGTCTGTGCACCTATACAACCTGTAAAATCTGTGCCTCTCCTCATTGCATGCAACCTCAAAGTCTGTGCACCTGTGCAATATGTGCCTCTCCTTATTGCATCACGCTTGCACCCCTTAATAGGAGGGAGCGTTTCAAATGACACAGTACACGGCACTTGTGTCAAAAGAGAGAAAAAGCCACGCTGGTAGTGTGAACACATTCAGCTTGATTAAAAAGGGAAAGAACCTGAGGAACTCTCACTCCTGAAAATAGCGCATAGGCCGTCTGATGAGGATCAGGGGAGTTGTGTGCAGAGACAACCACACCCTTGTCTTCAAAGGCCACTTAATGAGGATCATCAGGGGGGCCGTGTGCTGAAGCAAGCCTGTTATTAGCTAGGGATTTGACCTATTATATGCAAGGGAGTGAGTTCATCTCCCTATGCTAAAAGGATAAAAAGGTTAAAATAGGCACCAGGATCACGGCAGTAGTCCTCCCTCTCTGTTGTTGCTCATGCCGCTCTTTTAACCCCAGAAATACTAGTTATGGGGTCGCTCTTTTAACCCCAGAAATACTAGTTATGGGGTCGCTCTTTGAAACCCAGAAATGCTAGTTGTGGGGCCGCTGTTTCAATCCCAGAAATGCTAGTTGTGAGGCCGCTCTTTTAATCCCAGAAATGCTAGTTGTGGGGCCGCTGTTTTAATCTCAGAAATTCTAGTTGTGGGGCCGCTCTTTTGACCCCAGAAATGCTAGTGGTGGGTAACCCCAACGTGGGTTTTATGCAACCTTCACGACTTGAATACTGGTGGTGACTTCTGCATACTTTAAGCCGCTTTGGTTCAAGGTACCGTAAAACTCCTTGCCAGAGGAACAAGAAAGGATTGTCATGGGTCATAGGCAGGACTGCCGGTTTGTGCGCCTCTGTAAGGGCTTTTTACAACATCTATGACTCTCAATTTAATATCGGTTAGCCAATTGGGCCGATGGGAGGGCTGTGGGTTTGGCCTGATGCCCTAATGACTGTGGGTAGAAATACAGGTGGTGGAACTTGCACTGAACTTAGCACCCTGGTGTGTGTGTGTGTGTGTTTGTGTGTGTGTGTGTGTGTGTGTGTGTGTGTGTGTGTGTGTGTGTGTGTGTGTGTGGTTGTGTGCGTGTATATGTGTGTGTGCGTGCACGTGTGTGTGTGTGTGTGTGGTTGTGTGTGTGTGTGTGTTTGTGGTTGTGTGTTTCATTTGCTTGCAGCCCTCAATGGGAACTTCCTAGTTTGCTCATCCGTGACGTTGTGCATTCATTATGAACTTGGAACTTCACAGGCGGTTGTCACCCGCAAACATTGCGTGCACATGAATCATGTTTGCGTGTAATGACCACACAGGATCACTGATGGCAACGCAAACCCCTAACGTTCCAACCCAAATGGCAACTCAAGATTTAAAGCTCCAATCATCATCCCAAACTTTTTGCGTGCTCGCTGACCACACATTGCACGCTGCAGGAAGTCGCGTTGTGCGTCATGCCTGCGTGCACCCACAACACTAAAACATGTCCGCGGTAGCAACTCAAAAATATATGACCTTGTGCGTGCTCGCTTAGTGCGCATTGCATGCTTCAGGTAGTGACTGTGTGCATCATGCCTGCGTGCACCCACAACACTGAAACATGTCCGCGGTAGCAACTCAAAAATATCTGACCTTGTGCGTGCTCGCTGAGTGCGCATTGCATGCTTCAGGTGGTGGCTGTGTGCAGCATGCCTGCGTGCGCTCACAGCATTTAGGCATGCCTGGGGTAGCAACTCAAAACTTTCTTGCTGTCAAATGGCATCATCCCTAACCTTATGCGTGCTCCTACTCATGCTATTACACAGTCACAGCACTTGTCGTGCTACGTTTTGCTCTGAGACTTGCTGCTGCCAACACACAAAAACACACAACGCATTACATTGGTGGTGGCCGCATGCATTATGTCTTGCATTATATCTTGCATCATGTCCACATGCTCATCACGTGTAGGTGGTGGCCGCATGCACCATGTCTTGCATCATATCTTGCATCATGTCCACGTGCTCATCACGTGTAGGTGGTGGCCGCATGCACCATGTCATCTTGCATTATATCTTGCATCATGTCCACGTGCTCATCACGTGTAGGTGGTGTCCGCATGCATCATGTCTTGCATTATATCTTGCATCATGTCCACGTGCTCATCACGTGTAGGTGGTGGCCGCATGCATCATGTCATATTGCATCATGTCCACGTGCTCATCGCGTGTAGGTGGTGGCCGCTTGCATCATGTCATCTTGCATCATGTCATCTTGCACCATGTCCACGTGCTCATCACGTGTAGGTGGTGGCCGCATGCATCATGTCATCTTGCATTAAATCTTGCATCATGTCCACGTGCTCATCACGTGTAGGTGGTGGCCGCATGCATCATGTCATCTTGCATCATATCTTGCATCATGTCCACGTGCTCATCACGTGTAGGTGGTGGCCGCATGCATCATGTCTTGCATTATATCATCTTGCATCACGTCCACGTGCTCATCACGTTTAGGTGGTGGC
>Ga0307963_1000768_pt1 | contig 22815 bp, 22 predicted proteins | sample OrgLakmetagen594_FD_201829 | JGI IMG/M metagenome (GOLD analysis project Ga0307963, IMG submission 201829) | Saline water microbial communities from Organic Lake, Antarctica - #594 | ecosystem: Environmental > Aquatic > Non-marine Saline and Alkaline > Saline | place: Antarctica: Organic Lake... | reverse complement strand
GTAAGATGTCTAAACCTGACGCATGATCTGGTAGTTTAAAGGTTAATTATAGTCACAAGCTGGATTGGTTCCAATGAACAAATTGGCATGTGTGTGATTGACCATAAGAACCTTTCTCGGGAGAATTACGGTTTGCGTCAGCGAGCGTCCAGGTACCTAGCTACACTGTCCCCCCAGCCAATAGTCCAGTTTCCAAAGACATATTTCTCTCAATAAAAATTGCACATCACCTCAATACACTCACTTTCAAAAACACCTGCCGTGTCTTTTTCTTCAGGCAGACTGGGGGGTGGATAAGGTGGCGGGCTTGGAGGTGGACTGGTTGGTGGTGGGCCTGTAAAGAATTCAGGAAAACACATATCACTGTTGTTTGCAGCAAGAATGTTGCCGATACACTTGTTTCAAAGAAGCGCCGAGTTATCAGCATCAGTTTGCCGCAGTGCATACCTCACTTTATAAGCACCAGCAACTTGAAATATATTAAAAGAAAGGTGGTTTGAGTACGCATAATCACGCAATGCTTTCTTGCTAGGATATTTGTTCCTTTACTGTGCATGGTGAGCCCTGCCAATCTTTATGCAGGGCAGCTCACCCAGACACATCTTTAATCCCTTTTGTGTCTGCTGGTAAAGGACGGTACTCGGTACCAAAGTGGCTTTCTTTTCCATAAACAATGTGGGGAGTGGTTTTCACTGCCTGCGTAGTTTTTTTTTCTAATCCCTTTGGTAGCTTAGCATGTGTGACGGACTTCAGTTTGAAGCTGATTTGGTTCCAATTAAATGGATTGGCATGTGAGCAGTTGCCCCTTGGATGCATCTCAGGACTTCATATTTCCTGCTGTGCTCCTCACAATATTTTCTTCCAGTTGCCATGCAAATTTCTTTTTCGGTCAATAGGGGAAACCTTTTTTGCATTTGAGGATGTTACTTTTTATCCTTCGTAATGCAGTGATCCTTCGTAATGCAGTGATCCTTTGTAATGCAGTGATCCTGATGTCAGCGCACTAAAAACAACAGCAACTTCATGCGTTATAACAATGGGGTGTTACGATAGAGACAGGGAGAAAAAGGTTGGCAGAGCTTGCCTCGTGCAAGTATAATGGGGAATCATGATGTTATTTGGACAGAGTGCGTGAGCGCTGGCATTGAGAGCCCCTCATCACCAAAAGCCAATGACGTGACATGCATGGTCTTCCAAAACAATGAATTCTGAAGCTAATGAACAGCTCGTCTGCTAGTATCAACTAGCGACATTCAGGCGTGCGTTCCCATGCTTCACTTCCTTTCCCCTCTGCCTTCTACAGAAGCCGGCTTTGAATAATCTGTTTACTGAACCAAGCCGGCTTTGGATATCTGTTTACTGAACCAAGTTGCCTCATGGTGCACTCACTTTCAAGGGCGCCTGCAGAAAAATCTCCCTCTGGGGGTGGGCCAGGGGGTGGGCCAGGGGGTGGGCTTGTTGGGAGGCATATACAAGCTTGAGTGCAGCCAGGTGGGCATCCGTCATTATATTTCTCCTGCACACAAGATTCATTACACCTGTGCTCTGCAAAGGAGCCGTTACAAGGACTGACAATGATGGAACATACCTGCTAACGACAGATTTTGGGTTAAGATGCTTTGAGTGATGGATATTATCAATAAGTCCCACTGGCGTGATATGCAATTCCTCCTGAGGGGCCCATCAATTGCATGGTTCACGTGCTTCTATTGCAAAAAAACACTAGGAAAGGAGTCAAAAATCACCCGTTCTTGATTGAACCCAAAACAGCACCTCTTCTTCTTCCTGACCGGCCCCTGTCGCTTCCTCCTCTTGCTCTTCCTCTTGAGGTGTGGATGCGTAGGGTTGGGCTTCTTCTTCTTCTTCAGGTGCCTCTGACTTGGATGCTTGGCCATCTGAGCATGCGCACACAAGCTGTTGGTGTTGTAGGTAGATTCAGTACTTCCAAAACCACCCATATACAAAGCACCCCAAAGGAAAAGAAGATGCCACCACCTTGGTACCCCCAATGCCTGCCTAGCCCGAGCCTGACCCCATGTGTACCACTCATACCTCATATCAAACAAGAAATCTGACGTACAAGAAGGACAAGGATCTCTTCATGTCACCCACCGAGGCCATCATACACACTTAACCGTGATGACCTGGACATTCTCCACATTGGTGTTTGGAAGTTTTGCGCCTGTAACAAAAGAGATGCAGGCCCCCCAGAAAGACAGAAGCAATACTACGCACACCACGCTCCTATGATTTTAGAAAAATGGGCCCTACCCCAATTCCATTCTCTTGATTTGGTGCCCAAAACCACTCAAGCTGCGGCTTGCAACAGCATTGAATTGGCATCCTGTGAAATGGGCTTCTACCATCTAGGACTCGAGTCTCCAGATCAAAACAAGTACATATGCAACGATTGCAGTTGTACCTACCATTGGCAGTGCCTACTTGAAACCAACTGCTACAATGCCAATGAGCGAGAGGCTATTGACACTAAAGACACATGGGCCTGCCCAGCCTCAACCTAATCTAAACAAAAATGAAGCGAAAGAACGGGCTTTCATGTCTCTCAAAAGAGAGTCGGTGGAAGCTCATGGAAGTCAACCTGGGAGCCGATCTTTAGACACAGCTTTCAGAAGGACAAGAGCATACCACTGCACCAAATTTGCCTCTGCCTGCACCAGATACAAACCTTGATGATCTACAAAAACAAGGACTCTCTATTAACCAGCAAGAGACTCTTACCGGCCCTATGACATCGAACTTTGGAACAAAGTCAATTTTGACATCCAGCCCGTCAACTCTCAAGCAGACAATGTCGCCATTGGGCGCTGCAAATACTAGATCACTGACATTGATCTCTTAGAGCACCAAGGAAACGATACTGAATCTCCCTCGGACGACCCTATACTCCCAGAAGTGCACACTGCCACAGTAGCTTGCATCTACAACGCAGACGGAAAATGCAAAGGCATGCTCACACCTGAGCGTCTCAACATTCTACAAAGGGATCTTGGATAGGCAAAATACAGCAGCTTACATGCCAACATCCATTCACCCCCTATGTGTCTTGCATCTGAGCTCGTGGGACTTATCACACGCAAAGATATTGCTACATCCAGACATGCAAGCCAAAAGATTAAAAACTCGTTCTCACGGATGCTTCCCCCCCACATCATCACCGCCCTACAAAAATGGGCCCTTGTCACTAAAGTAAAAATGGCATTTCCCTTGACTATGACCCCACGCTCCCCCAATACTGGAGTGAACACCCAAGATATAAGCCCTTCGGGGCAAACTGCAACGCCTTCTCCTCCAAGTTAACTGGTTTCTCTATCTGCCATTTATCACAAAAACACCATGTACTTAGCTACAAGCTATCTACTCTAAACCCTAAACACAGAGGCAGGAACCACTGTAATGTTACTCCCTTCCTGGATTAAAAGGATGACCACAAATCCATACACATCGCTCTGCCGCAAATTTCCGCACATGTATAATTCTTGAGCTCCATACCATCATATGCATGTGGCTCCTTACCTTCATTATGCAGAAGTACCCTTCTAGAACAACATACAGATTCCAGCTGGATCTTGACTGTCAAAGAGCTAAGAAACTTGCTTCCAAGCTTCCTTTACATTCGGTCAACGACGATGCCAAACTTGTCCATATCAGGTATGAACTTTCTAGTTTATGATCAGATTTCATCAGGAGCCGGTTTCAGGTCAAGCCTGCAACCCTCCTGGTCCCATTGAACTCTTTTTTGTGGTGGAGGAGTTGTGTGGGAGCATGCATTGTGTGTGGGAGCTTGCGTGTGTGCGAGAGAGCTGTGGCCAGGAAAATTGTGCGTGGTATATGTGTGCATTTATGCATACATACATACATACATGCATGTGTACATGCAGGCGTGCATGTGAGGGAACTGTAGCCAGGTCAATCTAGTGCTACCGGGCTTTGCCCAAAAATCACTACTTCACAGTGCAATATTTTGAGGAACCAAAAGCGGAAAATGTAGGTGTACATCACAAACATGCTCACACCAAAAACTCACACATAACACATACCTGCTGGTCGGCCTTCATGGTAAGGGGAAAGATGAGGTGCTTACATATGTGATGAGGTGCTTGCAATGTGATGTATGTGTTTGTGTGTGTGTATGTGTGTTTGTGTGTTTTTGTGTGTGTTTACAGTACCCGGTACCAGAGTGACTCCTTTTCCTTGATCACTGTGGCGAGTGGGTTTAACTGCCTGTGTGGTTTTCCTTATTTCCTTAATTATCAGCAGGGACCAACCGCTCCTACAAACATCCCAGTTGCAGTTAACATGATGGCTGTTGTATTCTCCTCTGCTCACTCTCTTCTTTGATGAGGGTCGAGCAACAGACAGCGCTCTCTTTATTTCCTAAGGAAGCTTGTGCTCACCGTAATAAGGGGGAGGAGGCACTGGCGAGTTTCCGACATCACTGGCCGTGGCCGTCGCTGTTGCAGCCTGAAGATGAGGGACAAACCAATAATTATTAGTGGCCAGCTTGTCGTTTTGCATGTTAGGGTCCAACGATTCAGCGTCTCTCCAAACGTCTCTAAACCATGCTTCAATTTGCAATAGCTTCTTGCCGGGAATAACAACCACATCCAGTTTGAACAGCCGAAACCACGACCAAAGCAGATCAGCACCTCTTTAACTCATTTTGCTTATATACAGTTCCCCAATGCTTTTCTTCTCCTACCTGCTGGCCTTGGAGCAGTTTCCGGTTGCTCTTTTGGGCAGGCACTAATGCATCTGCTTAAGTGTAAAGTGCATTGTTGTTTAACTCTGTGTGAGCCTTTCCTGCTGTGTTGCATTCGATCTTGAAGAGCCGCACTAACCGGAGAGGGGCGCAGATGCGAGTGATGATAAGCAAAGCACCATTACGAAATAGGAGGGAGCCATGTTTCGAGCCATAATTTACAAATGAATAAAAAGTGAAGCCCTTGCGTCATTTGAGCCGTTATATTCATGCTCGAATCTCGAACCTTTACAAAAAAGGTTGTAAGCACGTATTTCATAACTCATATTCAAGCAAAATTACGTGTGTGAGAAGAACACGGAGGATGCATTCGAAGGCGCGGCGACCCACGTTTTGCTCGAACTTTACCTCAATACAAACCTTAATCATATTTCAATCATATTTTTGCGATCATGACCTCACTGCATGCAACCAACGTGCGAAGTGTGCCATCACCTGTATATATATCGTGACATGTTTATCTCTAGGTAATAAATATTTATTTAGGTGCAGTAAGGTCACAACAGAAGCGGCCAATTGAGCTCCTATTTGATCCACTCCTAGCAGAAAACAACAGCAGTGATGACGCCTATGGAGTGGAACCCATTTTTATTCCAGAGGGAAAAGGGGGGGAGCGCTTCTAAGGGCACCCGTTTGTCAGATCTGCTGACCATGTCCTTTATGCTGCTTGCACCCCTTGCGCACCAAGGTTCTCTTGCAGCAGATTTGGGTTATGACAGAGGCACAATACAAGACGCATTAACAATAACAAAATGTTGACGAAAACTCAAGCCGCTCGGTTTGGCTGTCCAGATCACTCGATTCAAATTTCCTGCAATCCGCGCAGCAACGGCGGTGCGCTCTTCGTTTGGTGTTGAGATGGACAAACCATCCAGAAGCCTCTTGTTCGGCGGCCACAAGAAGATATACAAGGAGCCTGCTCCTGCCCCTGCCCCTGCACCAGCTCCTGCTCCTCAACAGGTACTATGCTTTGATCTTTCAATGGATTTCTTCGAAAAGTGCCTATTGGCTGCATGAGTATGCTACTTCAAGAGGCCAGTAGACATGCATGACAGATAGACTGACTTAAAGTCGGCAAGCACTTCCTCCTTCAGAGGGCGCTACCAGCAACGCACCATGTTTCAATGCAAAACATTTTAAAATGTGATACAAAAACAACACCTGCCAGGTTGCGGCTGCCCCTGCCCCAGCCCCACAGCCTAATGTAGCCCAGCCCAGCGAAGCCCCCGCACCTGTTGTTGCGTACTCCCAGGTATAAGGTTATAAGCGTCAAATATATCCCACAACAAGGATGCAATAGGAGTGTATAGCAATAGTTAAGTGTCATGCTGATCTAAACACGGCCCATAATAATCGATGATGAGAGATGGTCAAATGCAGTGTTATGAAGGCGTCTAAACATGCCATTGAATCCCTGTGTTGCCTCCACTCAATCCCTTGTGTGCAAATTTAATTGGAAGACAAACGAGGGACTTTTTTTGATAGAAGCATTTGCTCAGCAGTGCTTTGCCACGAACTCATTTCCCTCTCTTGCTGCTTGTAACGCACACAGGCCATTGCGATGAGCTCCCCCAGTCCCACCCATTACATCCCTGCTCCATCCCCTCAACAAGTTGCCGCTGCACCAGCGCCCGCGCCTGCTGAGGATAAGAAACCGACGGTGGGAACGTTGTTTGGAAAGTGTGTATTTAGGTGCTGGTCACAGGAAAGGCACATCTAAGCATGTCTAAAAAAGCGGCAATCACTACTTTTCCTGGCGATCACATCAGTTCTTGTTGTTTGTTGAAGAAGCACAACTCACAATTTGTTCACTCTCCTTGTACTTGCAGGTGGTGGTCATTCCTTCACCTCCTCCCCCTGAGCCATCCTGTCCGTACGGTAGGTTTTAGCGCTTTGAATTGTTTCAACAGGAAAATGAGCAGACTTAAACCTTTTGTCAGGTTGCACAGTAGTCATTACCACAGGGGTGAAAAACAAATCCTAGAACAAGGGTTTCAAATTAATTGATCCTTGCCTGCTTTTCCTCCTGGATTCTCTGTGCACAGGCAAGAAGCTCCTGCTCTGCAAGTTCCTGGGCTACTCTGGTTAAAAGTCGGTCTGGAGTGTGTGGCTAGCAATTCAATAGCTTTGGAGTGGATGCGAGTGATTTTTGAACAGCAGTGAATAAATCGGCCTTTTGTTCCCTTGCAAGACGCATCCATGTAAGATTTGGTTAAGGGGTAGTTTCCTGACACATATACAAGCATACTTTTGAAAGGTCTCCAAGGTTCAAAATGTGTGTCATGCAATGCTTAAAAACGGTTTTGAAAAAAGCTCTGTAATTGTCAAGCTCATGGCATCAAATTTTGAGGCTCTAGCACAAAACGCAAGTCGGCTTGCACTTGAGAATCGTGTTGGTGCATCTAAGTGAGAGCAATGACATTCTTCTAGGGTGTGAGGCAGTTTTACTCTTTGTTTGGAGTCATTTGTTTAAAAACTTCCGAGACATGAAAAAACTACGTTGAAAACCATTCCCCACATTAAGGAAAAGTGCTTAGCATAGGTTGGTACTAAGGTAGCTACTGTAAAACTCCTCCACCAAAGGATATAGAAATTTATCAACGGGGATCAGGTAGGTGCAGGCTTCATCTGAAATCTGAAACCGTCTCCTAATGAGAATTGTGCTGGAAAGAGCACGTCTGGTATGAACAAGCTTGGCAGCCTAATTGACAGAATGAACATGAAGCTTGGAAGTTAGTTTCTTAACTCTTTGAGAATCAAGACCCAGTTCCTCAAAAGGCTCCAGCGTGTGATTGTTGTAGATAGTGCCACCCACTCCCAAGAGGATGGTGTTTGGAGGGTAACGTAGGCTTCAAGAAAGGAGCAGAGGCCTTCGTGCTGTTCCTGCACGGTGCTCAGCTGGTTCTGCGGTCTAGTGTCCTCACAGTACTTAATCTCGATGAATGCCACGTTGATGAATGCTGAGATATTTGGGTCAGTGCTGTTTGGGGAGGGTGGATCTGCTGGTGGCGGCTGGTAGTGCTGCTGAAAAGCTCCCAGCCATTCTCCCTCAGTTGCCCCCTGCCACTTCTAAGAACCCATCCCACTAGCAGTCTGTTACTTTTTTGTTTTTCTGGAGATGGGAGCAACCAGTACAGCATCCGGATGACTGGAGGTAAACCTAATTTTATCTGAGAAGCGGGGTGGAAAGAGCCACTTTGGTGTAATCCCAGTTTTAGCTGTATCGGAAATCTGAAGATCCTGCATAGCCAGCCATTCGCTGCAACCTAGATCCATGTAAACAAAGCAGGATCCTAGGGATCCTGTCTTGCTGATGGCTTTAAAGATCATACTGCATGCTAAGTTGTGTCTCTCAGTGATCATATATTTTATTTGCGTGTGTTGGCATCCAGTAAGGATATGCAGGGCACTGTCTAGTTGAGGGCTGATGAGGGGGTAGGTTAGGCTTATTGAGTGCTTAAACCATACCACATGTATTCGGTTGTACATGATTTCTGTTATGTACTTCATAATGATGCACTTGGTCAAACAGGGGCATAAAACGCTGTTAGGGAAGCGTTAGGGACATAGGACGCTGTTAGGTAAGCAGACAAAAGGGAACATTCTTGCTCTGTGAACATATGTAAACTACATTATGTGCACGGGAATCCATGCATTCCATTTTGTCAACAATCCTTATTTGCCATATGCTAAAGCAATGGCAAGAATCGCTTGTGAGAGGGGGAGGAGATGTTAAACACACCTTTATCCAACAGCTACGCAATGAAAAAGGTCTTATATGCATGCTGACATGCAGCTGAGTACACGGTCCAATGATTGCTGGTCAGCCCATGTTATCTTTTTGCCATGGATGGTCTGACACATTCGTGTATCTTCAAACAACAAAAGCTGCAAAACTGTGAACCCATTGATCTCAGCCGTTTTGTCGTGGACCTCAGGGAGAGACACTTGGAGTACTGGACACCTCATTCTGCAACTCATCCGAGAGAACACAACAGCAAATGCTCAACTTATCACCAATGGTGTGCTCTTCCTACCAAAAGGGCTCTGGTCACTCATTCGTCTTACATCCTTCCAAATATATGTCTCTCAGCCTGCCTCATAATTTCATTCGCAGCCAGTACAGCTCGTTTCAGACTTTGTGTTCACACTCTACGTTTTGAGACAGCGACGGAATCAAAGCAACTCCCCCACCTGTGTAAAACTGATGATGTCCAAGATGAGCAACATGCATGTCCTTTTCCACTGCGTCAATCCCCACATGATTTCTCTCCGCAGAAATTATGCATCTCTGTTTCCCCCAACAGGAGTCCACGATGTGTCTATTATCTTAAGCTAGGACAATAACAAGCTTTACTTTTTCCTCCATGATCTAATTGCGGTTTATGAGCAGCAGGCTAGCACTCACACTTCTTGACTGAAGGCCTTGCTTTCTTGTAAACCTTGTAAACCTTTTAAACACACTTTTTGGGGGGGCTTGGCGGACCCAAACCGACCTCTTCCAAAATGGATCATACTTGCATTTTGTGCTTGAGCTGGTACCGCGAATCGTCGTGACAAATTTCAGCACGTCATCGTTTCTTTGTCGGTGAGCTAGACAAATCACCCAGAAGACCACTCTTGATTGGTGGCCACAAGAATGGAAGATAAAAAAGATGAAACATTGCAGGCAGTGACCAATTCAACAGCTGAATCAAGGGCGAGGAGCCGCCCGGTAATGTAAACATAGACAAGTACAAAATTGAAAAGAGTCAGCCAAAATTGGTGGTCAGAACGGTGGCCGGCTGGGCCAATGCTGTTAGTGTCAAGAAAGGGTGAATAAGTCAAGAGCCGCATCAGTCAAAGGACTTGTAAAAGTCAAGGAGACATCGCATTGATTGCCGTAGAAAGTGGACCAAGTTCATTTATTCTGCTGCAAATGTTGCATGCTGTTTAGTGATCACATTTTAATTGCTATGATTGCTGTGGTCACAAGTCAATTCAATCACTGCCACACTCTGCCACCCAGGTATGCACGAAGGTCACATGACCAAACATGTGGGGTCCAAAGACATCAATCAAAACCCTCCTGGTTGAAGCCGCCCATCACTACAAGAAGAGACACGGCCAGCGATGTCCGTACAATGATGTCAAAGACTGTGAAGAAGTTCTGCATGTGCAGGACGGTTTGAGGGAAGCGTGGTTATGCATGTGCTGTGTCCAATGTTGTAGTATGGCAAGACAGACAAGTGAGCCTTCTTCCTTAGTAGTCAAGTGATAACAGCGTAAATAACACGGCGTTGTAAAAAGCTTATAAGGCATTAAGACAGATAAGTGAGCGCGTCAAAGTCCTGAAACAGAACCGCACTCTTGTTTTCACCTGTAAGTTCAGAGGGCTAGGCTGCATGTAGTTGGGTCGCATGACACTGGGTGGGGCTCCACTATTAGAGGGTGCATACTCCACCTCAGTAGGTCCCATGCTTGTCGTGCGCCACCAAGCGGCATAAATGCTTGGGTCTATAGGTGCCTGTGGTATGCAGCAGACACCCGGCATCTGAGTAGGCAGCATGCTCACCTTACTTTGGCCTTTGGCTTGAATCGATGTGCTCATGTGTACTTAAGGTCAAGTGTGTATTGCGTGCACTGATGGACGACAAGCTTTGTGGCATACCCTGCACGCTTTTGTGCCCTCTAAACCCTAAATATTACAAAGCGTTAATTACGAGGACAATATTTGCAACCCACAGATGAACGACTACCAATGCAACAGGCAAAGATGAGCACACATGCCTTGCAGTTGAATTGCTCTTCACACACACACACACACGCACACACATACACACACACACACATACACACGCACGCACGCACGCTCACATATTTTGTCAAAACACACACACACACATGCACACACACGCACACGCACACACAAAAACAAACAAGCAAACACAGTGGCTCACCTCTCCTGTGTCTACAGGCACAAACGTTGCAAACCGTTTAAATTCTCTCAGATCCACAGTCTGGGACTCGTTAACATCCATACGGGTCATCTGCATGGGACAACAGACAAAGTGCAAGTTGTCCAACTGTAAGGTTGACTCCAAAAGTGGGTAATGATGGTCCTGTAGGGTTGGTGCACAACCGTACATGCACTGTGTAAACTTGGCCAAGAGGTATGATTACATGGTTGTGGCCTACCCTACCCAGTGGAAATCAGGTACGAGGGGAAAGCAAGGTTTAGTTGCGTTGTGCAGTTCCTGCTGGCACGATTGATGCAAGTGACAACTCTGAGTCCTTAAGCCCTAATTGTCCAGGACGTTATGCATGCTCACCTAGTTTGAAGAAAAGAAGGATCCTAATAAACCCAAAAAAAGTTGCGAGTGCTCAAACATCTTGCCGATTGATGGTGTTCAAATTATAGGATGCAGTCCATGCAGCAAGAGGAAGAAGGGCAGGTTTCGACCACACATAGTACGGCAACTCAAACTCAGCGCTTAACAAAAGCAAGTTTTCTGATCAGCAGCATCCTCCATTGTGCTCCCGATGTTGAAAATATTAATGTGAAAGGATCCCCAAGCTAACCATAACACATTTACATACGCACACAGCCAGGTCCATTTCTTTTGGGCCAGCAAAGACTCACCAGATCGGACGCCTCCTGGGTACTACACCACACATACACCACACATACCTATTGACAAGATACAACGCACCATTCTCTGGACCGTCTCATCATCAGCTGGGATGCCTGCCTCGTACAGCGCATTCCTAAGCTCATCTTTGCTTATCTGCCCATCTCCATTCACGTCAAAAGCCTGGAACGCTTTCTCAATCTGGCTGCTCCGCATGCCAAAAAAGGCACGGAAATCATGCCAGTCCACCTGTTCACAAATGCATACGTGCACATTTTTGTGTCTGTATGAAGTGCATGTATGTGTGCGTGTATGTGTGCATGTGTTTTTTTGTGTGTGAAATGTGTAATTGAGTATAAGGAACGCTACAATACATGTACGTGAGGAGGTGCTTGCGGCAGTAAAGGATCACCAAATGTCTGGTGTCAGAGAAAGATGAAAGATTGAGGTTGAGCATCCCTGTCGGAGACCGGTTAACTGAAACACACACACATATACACATATGCCAAATTGTAACCAATTCGCGTTTCACCACCCTAGGCGAAGTGAAGGAAGTGAAGGGAAGGAAGTGAAAATTCAGCAGAGCATGAATTTCCTGTGTGCCTTTCACGTATGGTGCAGAGGTGATGAAAACAAGGCGTGGCTCAGGTCTGCTCATGCCCCCTCAGGTGCCATAAATACCTGAATTGTAAGTGTGGATCAAAGGTGCTTGTGCCAGTAAAGGTGGCCATACGTGAATGAACTGTAAGTGTGGATCAGAGGTGCTCTTGCCTCTAAAGGTGTAATAAATGAGGTGCCAGTAAAGGTGCAATAAATAAGGTGCCAGTAAAGGTGGCCACACGTGAATGAACTTAAGTTGTGGGTCAGACCTGCTTATGCCCCTTAAGGTGCAACATATATATTAAATATAGTCTCAGCCGCGGATCAGAGCTGCTTATGCCTCTAATGGTGCAATAAATGAATGGAGCTCAATTGTGGATCAGAGCTGCGTTTGCGCTTGATGGTGCTTTGAATTAATGAGCTTCCTGCAAGGGGGAAGATGACACAGAGGCTGGTGCATCCAAGAGCGAGTCCTCATCTACAGGTCAAAGGGCCAAAAAAGCAGAGTTCTGCACAATGTGAGCAAAAGGATGATCACAAGAAGTAGATCGCTCTGGCGCTGACCTCAGGCGCATTTGCCAAGATTGAGTGAGTTCTCATTTGCCAAGCTTGAGTGAGTTCACAGGCGCATTTGCCAAGCTTGAGTGAGTTCTAAAGTCAAAGACCCAAAATATGGGATCCCACCTTCGCAGCACCTGCCTGAAGTATCACACGACCAGTTACATGTTACATTACATGAATAGACAAATAAATTAAATGTCACAACATACAGCATCAGTGCCTCGTCTGCACAATGCGTAGCACGCCCAGCATGGGGAAATTGACATTGGCATTTGCGGTGCGCGACTGCACAACTATGTCTTGTTAAAAAGACTGCACCGTTTAGACATCACGATCCTTCACAGGTGTTGAGAGTGAAAAAGCTCTCACCTTTGAATCATGGTCCACATCGAGCTTGTTCATCATCATGCGAAGATACCTGCGCAAATGTGTTGCAAATAGACAGTGACTCAAAGGTGTTGCAAATAGACAGTGTTGCAAAGGTGTTGCAAATAGACAGGTGTTGCAAATAGACAGTGTCACAAAGGTGTTGCAAAAAGACAGTGTTGCAAAGGTGTTGCAAATAGACAGTGACTCAAAGGTGTTGCAAATAGACAGTGTTGCAAAGGTGTTGCAAGTAGACAGTGTTGCAAAGGTGTTGCAAATAGACAGTGACTCAAAGGTGTTGCAAATAGACAGTGTTGCAAAGGTGTTGCAAGTAGACAGTGTCGCAAAGGTGTTGCAAATAGACAGTGTTGCAAAGGTGTTGCAAGTAGACAGTGACTCAAAGGTGTTGCAAATAGACAGTGTCGCAAAGGTGTTGCAAATAGACAGTTGTTGCAAATAGACAGTGTCACAAAGGTGTTGCAAAAAGACAGTGTTGCAAAGGTGTTGCAAATAGACAGTGTCACAAAGGTGTTGCAAATAGACAGTGTCACAAAGGTGTTGCAAACAGACAATGTTGCAAAGGTGTTGCAAATAGACAGTGTCGCAAAGGTGTTGCAAATTGACAGGTGCAAGGAAACAGTCTTGGCATTGATTGCGCATCAGCTGATCAATTGTTTACATTTCATGAAGGACATCACTGTCCCTTACATAGGTTTAGGGTGGGGGATGTGAGATTAAGCCACCCGTAAAATGTGTATGGGGGATTGAGTAACCTGTACGTAAGCCTTTGGGTACCTGTACGTAAGCCTTTGAGTACCTGAACATAAGCCTTTGAGCACCCTGTACATAAGCCTTTTAAGAAAGAAATGCAAGGTTCAAGGGTGCACCCTTTCCAAGAGTGTTCTCAAAGAAAAAGCTCACGTCTGACTGCCTGTTAAGAAGGTGTGAACATTTTTTTTCAACCTCACTTTCCAATGTAGGAGACTACGATAACCATGCAAAGCATTGTCATACACATTGCAGGTGAGCAATATAATTAACTGCTCCTTGCAGTTATATGGTCTTCATAAATGTACTATCATGCCTGGCGCACATATACAGTTCCGGCCAGCCCTGGTTACTGCCAAATTGAATGCCAGCCCCCTCAGGAAGTTGGCTCACCAACCCACCCCTTCTGTTTGCTTTTTTGCTTGCTCACCAATTTTCGTCACCAACACCTGTGTGCTGTGTGCATGGCAGTCTCAGCTGCTGAGAAAGTGGCTCACGCACCCACTTCTTCATAATTTCTCTTGATAACTTTTGTGTCGAGACTAAGCCTACTTTGGTGTGCTTGGCAGTGTGTCGTGATTAAGCTTACTCTGGTGTGCATGGCAGTGTGTCGGGACTAAGCTTACTCTGGTGTGCATGGCAGGCCCAGCTGTAGAAGGGCTGAGCGAAGCTCTGAACTGCTGATGCAGCCATCCCTCCCGCAGAACTCCTGCGTAATAAATTGTAAGTCACAAAAAAGGATAGATGAACTTGAGGACTGCTTGGCAGCTGAGGCAGTTACTTGGGGAGATTTAGGAATCCCCCCCCCCTTCCCCCGTTCCCACCACTCCACCACTTTGCAGAAACAAGTGCAGGGAGGTGTATTACTAAGTAAAACCGACTAATTTAGAATGGAAAACAAAAGGCCAATGAGAGAGAGAGAGAGAGAGAGAGAGAGAGAGAGAGAGAGAGAGAGAGAGAGAGAGAGAGAGAGAGAGAGAGAGAGAGAGAGAGAGAGAGAGAGAGAGAGAGAGGGAGAGAGAGAGCAGGCAGCACTCCCTTCATCAACGAGATGAGACAAAGCCATCAAAGAAGGGAAACTTTGTGTTTGTAATTTGTTTGTGTTTGTGTGTGTGTGTGTGTTTGTGTGCGAATCAACATGGCAGAAATTATTTTAAGCAGCGATGGGATCGTGACAGGATTACTCAGATATTGGACCACTCAGGTATTGCACCACTCAGGTAAGGATTACTCACTCAGACAGAAGAGCAGCCAGCCATCACATGTACCATATTTCATCACTCACCGCAAAAACCTCCCAAAGCTCCTCTTCCCCTGCAGCAACATGCAGCTGCTTCATGCCCCCCCCAAGCTCTCCTGCCTTCCTTTTATCTCGTCTTCGTGCCTTTGCCTCGTTTTCTTGGGCAGCAACACCAGGTGGCAACTGGCCCACTTGGAGCTCCTCCCTGTTGCCAACAAATTGCACACACACACACACACACACACACACATACACACACACAGATACACACATTCACGTACAATAATGGGAGGTAAATGCAGTAGATCATTTTGATGTTTCACCAGCATGCAGCATGCGCTTCAATTGATGCAAAGTTGATTACGTCAAAATATGTTATCATGTGTAAGCCAGAGCGCTCTTCTATTGGCTCGCATATTTTTGGTTGACCTACCTCTTCCCATTTTGCTACAGGGCAACACAAAGGTCACAGGTCTTCCAAACTTTTTACATGCCATAAATAAGCTGCTTACCAGGCTAAGTAGTCAAGCTCGTGCTTCAGCCTGCGTGGACAACGACAAAATGTGATGATGTGGAAGCATGTGTAAAATCTACTTAACACAAAAGTGAAAACGCATACGTGCTTGCATACACACTTACACACACACATACACACACACACACACACGCACACGAACGCACAGCACACGTTGTTTTTTTCTTAACTCACCCTGGCAGTATTTTGAGGAGCAAGGTCTGGAGCCACTCAGACCCTTGCCATTGGTTTGATCCCGTTTTCATGGGTTCCTGACCAGGAGCAGGGTCTTGCTTGGAGGGAGAGGGTGGTGCGGAAATGGAGGCAAAAAACACACTGTGGGGCGACCTCCTCTCTTGCTCTCGGGGCTGTTCCCACCTCCTACCACTCACTTCAAACACAGCTTTTGTGAGCTGGTGGCCGAGCAGGAGGGTGTCGTGGCTAAATACAGGGTTTGCAAGCTTGCTGTGCAAGCTTATAGTTGCAAAGCCACTGTGAGCTTTCCTCCTGCATTTTTTCAGCAAGCATGGAGGAGGGGAAGGGCTTTCAAGAAAGCTAAACTGCAAGGGACAACAATTTTCATCTGAAGCAACAAAGCTGTCTCTTAAAATCATGGTTATTTTATCAATGATTTACATTCCGTTACAAACTTGCCCAACCTGCACAAGGGTAATCCTTGCAGATTCGTCAATACCTGCAACTTTGCCTCACAAACTCAAATATTCGATGGATGAATTTCACGCACTAGGGTTACGGACTGTCGTGGCTAGGAACACGGAACGTATTGCAAACTGGACAACGCGTTCGGTTAATGACATCTCCCTGCCTTCGCATTCTTTCTGGAACAGCCATTTTATAAACGAAAAAATCAAGGTAACACATGCTTATAAAATATCGTCCTTTTTGTCATTAAGATAAAAGAAAATACGCAGGCAGTGGAACACACTAATACATAGAGTCAAATACACTTACAAACTGCCACTTACAGAGTGTTTAAAGTATGCCAGTTTCCAGATGAGCTTCTGCGTCGAAGATTCTCTGCCAATTTTTTGTCTTGCGCTGACTGAACAGTATGCCAATTGGTCTTGCGGATCATTCTGATCATTGAGGGAAACTGGGAGCACCCCAGCATCACCGCCAGCCACCAGTAGCGCCACCAACCCCAGACAGCACCGACCTTAAGACCTCAACAAAACTCGGCATGACATCCACCTCGTCGAGATCAAGTATTGTGAGGACACCAGACCTCAGAACCAGCTGAACGCCGCTAAGGAACAGCACAAAGACCTTTGCAACATTCTTCTTCTCCAAGGAGTCTCCGTTACTCTCCACATCATCCTTTTGGGTGTGGACGGCACCATCTACAACACCCACACTATGAAGCCTTTTAAGAAACTGGGTCTTGATTCCCAAAGAGTTAAGAAGCTTGCCTCCAAGCTCCATGTGCACTCTGTGAACTTTGCTGCTAAACTTGTCTATACCAGACGTGCCCTTTCCAGTACTGTTATCAACTCTCATCAGGAGCCGGTTTCAGGCCAAGCCTGCAACTTTCCTAATCCCCATTGATTTTTCCTTTCCTTTTCGCGGTGGAGGAGCTTTACGGTACTCGGTACCAAAATGGCTCCTTTTCCTTAAATTATGCCACTGCCTGCGTAGGTTTTCTTTCCTTTCTTTCTGACATCAGATGAAACGCGCGCATATGCAGTGACTGACACCGATCTTTTTGCAGATGACTCTACGGAATCCAGGCCAAGCCTGTACCTTTTTCCCCCCTCCTTCATAATTCTCCTTCATCTCCCTGCGGTGGAGGAGTTCACACAATATCTGGGACTTATGTTGGTGGCTTGTTTTCACTGTCCAAATGCGGGGATTGGTTTTAACTATTGCGTAGCATTTAGTAAGCAAATTGCAAGGACGTACAGGAAGCCTAATGTACAATGCACACAACCATTCTTCTGAAACACCAAAAACACCACTAAAACACCTCATTGTAGCGCCATGTCTTGCTCATTAAAGTCGTCGTCAAACTGCATATAAATGGAAAGAAAGCAGGAGAGTTCAAGCGTGTGTCATTTGAAGGACGTTCTCTTCCTTCTGCGTTATCAACTGTGCCATTTAATACATTTTTTTACATTGGTGTAGTGGGGGCTTGCCTAGTGCAGGCGCCTATGTGGCCCCCTTCCTTGTTCGTGCTGGTTGGGTGATCACTACCCACAAGATAATTTATTATTATATCCTTATGTGACATGGAACGGCCAGCAGGAGACAGTTTGAGAGGAGAATTGACACATCTTGAAGGCATATATTTGTCAGATGCGATAAGCAGTCACTCCTCTGCGTTTAAAAAAAAGTTGTTTTACTGACAAAATGTGAATATTGTAAGTTATAGGTGCAGTAAGTGCAGCATAAAACGTTGTGTGGATTGCAACAGACAGCTAAACGTGATACTCTTTCACACACGTTTTGTTTCCTCTTGGCCTGAGGAGTCAGCCCGCATCATCAATTTCTTAAGTCAAGTAAAAATGTAAAAATGCTTTGCTGATGTGTGAGTGGTGCTGCACCCTACCTCCTAGCAAAGTAAACAGTTGATTCATTCTGGTGGGAGAGGCTGGTTCTGGTGGCAAGGGCAGCACCTAATAACTCCTCCTAAATCACTACCGGTTGAGTAACAACTGCCAGTGCGACACTTATACTTTTGTTCTCGCACACAACAGTTCATGTCTGTATGTGCTACAAGATACAAGGCTGTGAAACAAGAGACGGCAGTGTTAATTCACCCAGCATGTTCAAGGAGAAAGGGCACAAAAATCACAGCATGAATCAGCACTGTACAGCCCCGTATCGTTGAATGAACACGAACGAGGCAACAGTACAGCAGAAGCTTCACCTGCAAATGCTAAGTAACAGGAAAACAGGCATCAGCCTTGCTCTTTCACTTCATTGCTCGAACACGGCTCTTGGCTGGTGAGTACACATCCCTTTCCTCATCGCTCCTTTCCTAAATGGAACGGTGACAAAAACCACTAACCTGGTTGAAGAAGTCAGCATCCACGAGCTTCTCGTTCGGGTGCAAGGGTTGCTGACTTTGCTCAAATACACCCCCCGTAGCAAAGCTCTCCTCTCCTCCACTGATTTCAAATCCCCCCAGGCCTTCCTCCCCCATCAGGCTCTCTTCAACGTCAGACATCTCTTGTGGAGGCGTGAAGGCACAAGCTTGAAATCTGCATTCATGCAAGCATGTGTGTGTGTGTTGAGTGTGCTGTGTATGTGTATGTATGTGTATGTTGTGTTGTGTGTGTATCTGTGCGTGTGTGTATTGTGTGTGTTGTGGTGTGATTTGTGTGTGTGCATGTGTGCATGTGTGTGTGTGTGCGTGTGTATGTGTGTGTGCGTGTATGTGCGTGTGTGTGTGTGTGCGTGTGCGTGTGTGTGTGTGTATGTGTGTGTGTGTGTGTGTGTGTGTGTGTGTGTGTGTGTGTGTGTGTGTGTGTGTGTGTGTGTGTGTGTGTGTGTGTGTGTGTGAGAGAGCGCGCGTGCGTGCGTGCGTGCGTGCGTGCGTGTGTGTGTGTGTGTGTGTGTGTGTGTGTGCATGCATGTCATCATTTGCTAGTCGGAAGATCACTCACCAATATCCCAGTCAAGCGAGCAACATTGAAAGAGTTTCCCTCAGAATTTATATCTCTTAGTTTAAAAAATAAAGGGGAACCTTGTCTAGGTACCTGGCATGAATCGGGCATGAAGCTGTATTTCCATGTGTTAGACCCCCCTACATGCAAAGTTCTGAAGCTAGGTGGAGATGAGACCCTAGCACAAGCGGCAGCGCACGCATTTCCCCAAAGAAATGGAGACGTGTTTCTAGCGTACAGAGACCTGAATTGCAGCAGTGCTCCAATCCAGTTGGAAAAGCCGGTGCGCGTGGGAAACTCGACAATCAATTTATGCTGACTTTGGCTGGATGCACCCAGTATCGTGCGTATCCCACACGTTGAAACAATAATTTGCAGGTGTGCAAGCTTCTGAAGCATCTAGACGATGTGTTCTGTGTGTTCAAGACTGCAACAAGCATAGCGGCGGTCCCACAACCAGACAGCAAATTAGACCCCGCCTCCTCTGCACTGCCCGGCATTAAGATCTTGGCTTCCCATGCAGCCTCGGCAGTGGCGTCAAGCAATTTCCTTCTTGCTGCACAGTTGTATGATAAGGTGTGCACGGGTGCGAGCGCTTGAGTGTGCATAGATTTCTTTCTCAGTCCGTGGCAGTGTCAGATACTTTAGTTGAAGTCTAATTGTCGTGCTTTGGAGAGAAGAGGTGCAACTGATTTGTGTTCGAAGCAAATGATCTTGCTTGAGGAGTGGTCAGCTTTTGGATGAACATGGAACTATGAAGTATGGTTTGTGCAATCCAATTAAATGCATAACGTTTGGATTGCGGGTTCTGGCACTGATTTGGTGAAGTCAAGTATCTTTCTATGTTTCCATCTTTTCCCAGAACTTGTGACCTAATAAGAAGAAAAGAAATAGAAAAAACAACGCAGGAGAGAAAAACCACTGCCCCACATCTAGAAAAAGGAAAGGTAGGTATATTAAATTTCTGATGGTTACGAATCTCCGTTTCAAGGGCCGACAATGAGCTCAGAGTTGGGTGAAGGACACCAAAAATTAATGGGTAATCAGGAGGCAAATAAATTCCGGACGGTCATGTGCATTCTTTGGGCCTCCACAGCCCAAAATGCCCCCCCTCCCTATTCCAGACCAATAAAAAGGGGGTCATAAACCCTGCTCCCTTAAACAGTAAGCGTTCATCTGGCAACTTAAAATTTCAGGAAATAAACTGATATGCGCACGCTGCTGCTTGTTGCCAACTTGTAGTGGCCAAGCACGCAGACACCCTTTTAGATTGAATTACCCAACAAGGTCGACGGGGATTGAGCTCAGGAATCCAATGATATATTTAAGATTTTGTAGAAGTGCTCCAGAAAAACTTGGAGCCCCCCCCCCCCTTCTCAGACACCTCCCCCCTTGACATCCTACGAATCGACTCATTTATGTTCCAATCGCTAGCTCTCAATGTCAGGATTCCGAATATGTAATTACATTGGGATCAACACCCTATGTAAAATTTACAATACTTGTAGCCTCCTGGGGTAATGGTCCTTTTTGGCTCAAAGGCGCGGAAAACCTTCCTAATTTTGTTCCAGATTAATTACATTTTGGGTGACCCATGGAATTTCTCTATTACCTACTATATAGCTGCAATTGCCAGATAATTGTGGGCATCCCTTACTAATCGCAAGCAAGCATCTACCTCGGTCAAAGAGTACGGGTCAGCGCTTGGGGACAACTTGTTGCACCAAAACAAAGCGATGAATGCAACTTGCTAAATGTCACTAGGATTAGGTTTTACAACCTGTAGCTGAGAAGAACTGGTCAGGTCTTTTAGCATGCTCAAGCAGTACACCCCTGACATGCCCTCACACACAGGTCCTCAGCTTAGCTCCAGGGCACCTGGGATGCGTAGAAGCACTGGCTCAATTGTGGCTCACGCACGCCCAGCAACCAAAGCGCGCTCTGCCATATGCCGAGGAGTTTGCCTTGCTGAGTCAACCCAAGGGCGGAGCTGCTTGCAGTACGGCACATGAGTTGCTGGGAGACTGCCTGCTGTGAGTATTGGCCAGCTAGCGCCGCTGTGGACGGGAGCATTGTTACTATTTTCTTTTACTCCAATGTGGTATCGAAGCAGGCTTTGGTCGCTTAATTTGTAGGATGTAGGATTTGTCCCACAAATCACGCTCAAGTACGTAGGTCAGATTGCCCGCAGGGTTTATAGTCGTATGTGTAGGGTTGGCCAGAACCATATATAAGGTGTATGTAGTGCCATTCTATGTACGGTGTACGGTATTTTTTGGCAGGGAAATCACCAAATATATGGTCATATTCGGTGTACAAATACGGTTCTGGGTTCTAGCCAACCCTGTATTGTGGCTAGACGTTAAAGCTTCTCTATATGTGATGCCGCAGTCGCGATTGCGATGCAGCATTGCGACTGCAAAGCAGGCATTGAAATAAGCAACAGAAGGGACCCCATTTCCCCACTTCTGCGTCCTCTGTTGGGAGTGTAAAACACCAAGCAACGATTGAGTTGCTTTTGCGTGCTACTTAATTGCCTTCAGATGTACATGCTTTGATACTGTAAATTGCACCTGATTATTAAGTGAGCGCTTGATAAACGACAAATGTAGGGTTGGTAAATTCGTCAGCGCTTCATTGCATGCTAGATTTCATACTTTTACACAATCCTATCAAGCTTTCATGCAATCATAAATGATTCTCCTCCTACACTTAGTCACACACACATACACAATTGCACTTGTGCTCACAGTTGCTTCTGTTATAATACCAGGCCCGCAAGGTCATATGCGCTGCTCTGTTGCCACATCAAATGCCATGCCCTGTTGCCGCATCAATTGCTTTGCTTTGTTGCCGCATCAAATGCCCTTCTCTGTTGCCACATCGAATGCCCTGCCGCATCAAATGCCCTGCTCTGTTGCCACATCGATTTTAACCCAATAAACGTGCTGAGGTGCATCATGCCAATCTCAAGCACTTGCAGGTCTTCCACGATCCTAAATCACAGACTCGAGCAACTTCCAAAGAGCTCAGCCTGGTCCACATATTCAATTTACTGCACTCTCTTTTGCAAAATACCCTGAATCCTGATGTGCGAAATTGCACGTTGCCCTTTCTTCTTCCGTCCTATGCTTTCTTGAGTTTATATCGGCGCTTGAATACGCAATTGGACAGTTCTTTGAATACACGTGAGCGCTTTGCCCGTGTACGCGCCATGTACACATGTGCACGTCATGCAAGCTATACACATATCTATATATAGGGTTGGCCAAAACCATACACGGGTACATACTTACGCTGTATATACGTATATACGGTGTTTTGAGGAATTTTTCGTATATACGGTCATATACAGTCATATACGAATACAGTTATGGCCGACCTTCTGTGTATGTACAATGATGTATATATACAATGCACACATATGCTTAGGGTTGGCCAGAACCGTATATGACATTTCCGTATACGGTATTATACCGTATATATACCGTATATATACCGTATATATACTGTATAACCGTATACAAACCGTATACACCGTATATATGGAAATATGGATATCCTCAGAATTAATTCATAGTGGGGTCATTCTGCAGCTCTTGAAGAGCTGAGCTCGCGTACCCAATATAGAATTTACCATGAAAGGTTGAAGAGCCACGCTGGCTCAAAGACGTTTAAACTGTACAACCATGCCACTGTCACTTCAAGAGTCTGAAAAGTCTCATATAGCACATATAAGAATAAGAGAA
>Ga0307963_1000764_pt1 | contig 22883 bp, 25 predicted proteins | sample OrgLakmetagen594_FD_201829 | JGI IMG/M metagenome (GOLD analysis project Ga0307963, IMG submission 201829) | Saline water microbial communities from Organic Lake, Antarctica - #594 | ecosystem: Environmental > Aquatic > Non-marine Saline and Alkaline > Saline | place: Antarctica: Organic Lake... | reverse complement strand
CCACCACCACCACCACCACCACCACCACCATCACCACCACCTTGTTCACCATACCGATCTCAGCAATTCCACCTCGTCCCAGATTCCTTACAACAAATATGCGCCTCGTTTTAATTAGCCTCACCTCATCCATGACCTCAGGCATTGCACGCGTGTTGTGTCTCAGCGCCAGAGTGCGTCCAGAGGGACCTGTGCCTGCCACCAAAACCGACACCTGGGGGGGGAAAAGGGGAAACAGAAAACAAGCAAAAAGCAGGTCACTAGTGCAATCACCTAGGGTGAAGACATGCAAGCAGAAGTAAGCTCATGTTCAGCCACCGCCTCAGACGTCTGAGGAATCTGATGATGAATTGTCACCCTTGACAAAATGTGAATGCACTTTTTTAGCAGTTTAGAAGTAACAAACTCTGCAGAGATCTGGCTATCCTTACTAAGAGATGAACAAGGGCAAGCCCAAAAAGACCTGCCGCCTGCACAGGAGTTTATGTAAACAAGATGAGTACTTCAGGAGGGAAGCCACAGGTGGGAGATCCTCGACTCAATTAGATGCGTGCTACTCACGGAGGAATCACAAATTGAACTAGCCAATATACTTTGATAGTGCTCCTGGTGGTTGGGACAACACAGGAGGTGGAAGTAATCCACTGACGTCGTCCCTTTTAAGCCGTACTCAGGTCGTCAAATAGGCTGGCGTTGAATTGTACCAAAACATGCATAATATGGGTAATTTTACCGGCACATGGATTTTGGTTATACAGCCGGCCAAATTTGGGTAGTGCCGACTTTGGCAGACAGAAAGCCGGCAGCTGAGGCCGACTGCAGGCCACAAAATCGCAAGTTATAAAATTCATAGCTAAAAATGTGCACACTTCTTAGTACATAATCTTACATCCCACCCCTGACCTACTTAAACAACACACATACACGCACAAAACAATCGCGCTTACCTGCTCTTTGGGAACCACATGGCCGCATTCGTAGTGGAGCACAGGAGCCGGCAAACCATCCCCTGGACAGCACAAAGGCAGCATAAAGCTTTTTGATTTGATCAACCTGGTTTAAAAAGCGTGTTGAAGGGAACAGGGTCACATTGGAAATTGCAAATAAAAAGCGTTTCCTATACTTAAATCTGGCCTCCTCTTTTCTCAAGCCTGTTTGAGGCACCAACCTGATCTGGGCTGGAGGGTGCCCAGCAGCCTAGCAGCACAAGAGCTGTGCACTTTCTGGGCGACCTCCTCCACGGCATTGCTGTAATTGCTGCGGTTGGTGCTGGCAGTGCTGGTGCTGGGAATGGCAGGGTGGGCAGAGGAGGGAGCAGGAGGAGCATAGGGGGTCATGTGGGGGAACAGCTGTGCAGCGAGCCCTGCACGTATTTTGGTGTGTGTAAATGAGGAGAGGATGAGGGAGGGCATGCGTCATGTTTTATTGAAACCTTGACGTGCTTGTAATTTGTTGCACCAAAGTTTTTGTGTGCTGCAAGCCGCAAGCATGTGGAGCACAAAGGTAGTACAAGGGAGCAGCAAAGAGTTGGCTAGCAGGGGTTCTTTGTGCCTGTCCAGCAAGTTGTTGACCTGCACAAGTACACTACAGGCTAAGCCCAAGAAATAACAGGCCGTAGATGCCAGCAGCAAGCAGGTGATGGTGCAAGCAGCCCGTCAATCATTTTTAAGGAAGGGAAAGGACGATAAAAGTTATTCCTGTCCGCAACTTGAGGCCAGTCCAGGGGCGCAATGTGCCTCTGTTGTTTATTACTGTGATCTTGAGTCTGATCGTTCGTTGCACACTTGCGTCCTATTGTTCATTGTGCATCTTGTGCCTGTTCGTGTCCTGCCTGTCACGTGTGAAGACGTGTCATACCTATTACAGAAGATGTATTATTAGGGTTGGCCAGAACCGTATTCGTATAATTGTACGTATTATACGGTACGGTATATACGCCGTATTTTCCAGCCTCCCCCCGCCGTATCCGAATTCCGTATTTCCGTATATACATATTTATATGGCGTATATACGGCAATATACGGCGTATTTCCGTATATACGCCGTATTCTTGCCTTCTTTTTGGGCAATTCTAAGCCACAACCGTTTTGGAGTTGGCTGGAGCCAGTGATTGTGAAAAAAGTTACAGATGGGGTGGAGGGGCTGGTATGCAAGCTGAAGTGCATGAAGGGGGGGGGGGGTTGTGGAAAGCTGCTGGGAATAGTGAACCCTTCAAGGCCAGCAAAGGAGCATGCCACAGAGCGAGGGTGCAGGGGGCATACGTATATACGGTATTTGAAAACCTGACATACGGATCTGGCCAACCCTATGTATTACAGAAGACGTGTCATACTTATTACAGAACACGTTTCACTGAAGACGTGTCATACCTATATTACAGAAGACGTGTGAAGACGTGTCATGCCTATTTCAGAAGATGTATTACAGAAGACGTGTGAAGACGTGTCCTACCTATTACAGGCGCTAGCGTGCCACTAGCGAGCACAGTGGACCGGCAGCTGGACAAAACGCCGGCAAAGTGAGCAGCTGCATTGAGCAGCACAAACTTCAGACTTCCCTGCTGTTGCTGCTGCTGCTGCTGCTGCTGTTGCTGCTGCTGCTGCTGTTGCTGCTGCTGCTGCTGCTGCTGCTGATCAGGTGCGGTGCCTGTGACCCAGCTCTCTGGATGTTGGTGGTGGTGGCAGTGCTGCTGCTGCTGCTGCCGCTGCTGTCGGGTCACGATAACTCGCCCATCGCTGTCTACGTTTGTGAGGCAAGTGATGAAAGCAATAGTTGCGTGCAGCGCACTCACTCGATCCCCTTTAATTCTCATATCCCCCCCATAAGCACCACCACTGTTACGTGGCTGCCCTCCTTGAGGCTTCCTAGAGGGAGGTGGCCTGCTGCTTGTGCTGGCAGTGTGTGCGTGTGCCTGCTGTGTGTGCATGGCATTTGAGGCAGTGGGGTGCGGTTGCTCGTAGCTGATGCCCCCAGTGTCCTCGCCTCCTTCTTGCTGCTGCCTCCATTTGGTGTAGCCACTCAGCTTGTGAACAATGCGGCTCTCTCTGATCCAAGCGAGCCTAGGGGAAGAACAGGACAGGTAGAGGGCGGTATGTGTGCATGGAGATGTGAATGACATGTACAGGTCTGGAGGGAGGGGTAAGTGGAGGGGTGGTGAGTTCAGGAAGGATGTAATTATGGAAACTGTGCAAGCCTGGGATGGACAGGACGTGCGACAGGGATGTAAACGAAAAGTGTGTAAGATGGCATGGCTACTTTGTCCCTCATTTGCGTAAGATTGGCCATTTTTTCTTTCCAAACAAACAAACGAAAGTGGCAATCGTGAGGACGGTCGTGTGAACATCCATACAAAAAGCATCCTGAAGGGCGTGCATTGTATTATCGGACGGCGATCTGACAAGCAGCACCTATCGCACGCAAATAAAGCAACACGACAATCTGATGCTCACACTTTTTCACCTACAGGCTAAAGAGATTGATATGCTCCAGCTCAGAATCAAACAGATAGTCATTAACGCCGGCTGCTGCTACTTTGAGGGGCTGGGATGCTGCTGCTGGTGCTTGCGTGTTTGGGGCTGATTGTGCTGGTGCTGGTGCTTTGGTATCCAGCGCTGGAGGAGGTGGTGCGTGGCGGAGGTTTTTAACGTTTGGCTCAGAATGACATGGTGGTGCACAGGGTGCTTGTGACGAGGAGGTAGAGCCTCCGGCCCAAGCCATTGTGCCTCCTTGTGATCTGGGCACGCTCACTCGTGATCCAGGCACGTCTTCTTGTGGTATGGGTGTGTATGAGGGGGGTGGCGATGCTGCATCGGCCTGCAGTGCTGCTCCCTCTGCAGCCACAGTTGCAACAGAGGGGCGCCCTGCCTGGTCAGGCGGCTGGCAGTGTGGCTGTGCAGGGGTTGTAGTCTGGAGAGGTGGCGGCTGCACAGATCCCACTAGCTTGTTCACCACCTGTGGAGTGCACAAAACAAGGGGTGGAATACACTTGCAGGTCGGAAAAAGGAGGCAGGGTGGAGTTCAATAATATCAAAAACGCACGATATTGGAATGTTGGTCAGGTCACTGGAGGGATGACACTACAGCTCATTCACCATCTGATGCAGTATATGGTAGGAAGCTCACTCACCACCTGTTGTGTAAACGCACGACTGTGAGGATGACTCTACAGCTCAGCTACTACCTGACTTACAAACGCAGACGTGAGCACAAACTTGGCCTAAAAAGACGTCCACCTGTCACACAGTGATATTGATACCTACACATATAAAACATAAAAAACCCTCCTTGCCAATGGCAGCCACCCACCTGCAGCAGCAGCTGCAGGCTCTGTGCATTGCGTGCAGAGAAGCGTGAGCTGAAGCGCTCCCAGTAGTCATTCAGGAGGTCTCGTGCAGTGAACAGCTGATCAGTGCTCACGCTAGCAGAGTGACCAGCGTTGACTGCGTCTACCTACGCGTGCTCGTTTGTTCATGTGTGTGTTTGTACCTGCATGTGTGTGTGCTTGCACAAACATGTGTGTGTGCTTGCACAAACATGTGTGTGTGCGTGTGTCAGTGCCTGTACGTACATGTGTGTGTGTGTGTGCTTGTACGTGCATGTGTGTGCGTGTGTGTGTCACTGTGCACAGCTTTACGACCCTTTTAAAATAGCAGAAGAGAGACAATTAGTTCAAGACCAGCTCTTCGTTGCCTTTACACGCTCACCCTGATTAACAAAGAAGGCATCACGTGGCTGGAACATGAAGCCTTCAATTGGACTGACGACCAGAAATTCACAGTTATCAGTACCGCTGGCTGACAGCCACAACCTTATGAAGCACCAGTGCCAGGCCGTCCAGAGTCGAACACACACACGCATACACACAAACACACACATACACACGCACCAGGTTGTGGGCCTCGTCCACCACAAGCACAGAGCCTTCCAGCCACAGCCCAAGCGCCTGGACAGTGTGTTGAGGACAGTGTGTTGAGGACAGTGTGTTAAGGACAGTGACAAATTAGTTGGGACGTGTAAAACGACGCATCTGACTACAATTGCAGATAGAAGAGGAGGTGCATCACAACGTTAACAAAGACCTAGCAGCTCTGATCCTTATTAAAGGCTACAAATTGTACCTGGCGCGCTTTGTCTTGCATTGCTTTTTGCATACACACATACACATACACACACACGTACAAGTACGCACACGCTTTTTGAATACACACATACATCATACCTGGCGTGCCTCAGGCAGGAGCACACTGCTGTAGGGAGCCAGCACAATGTCTGCGTCACGCAGCAGCTTGCGCGCACCATAGTATGGACACACACCATGTCGTCTGCCATGACGTGCAAGGTCCTGGTGGGAGGGGAGTAGCACACACACGTCGGCCTCAAGGGTTGGCCAGAACCACAAATTCTAATTGTCACACAGTTCATTGGGATGAAACACTTTAAAAAGTTTGGTCACAAACTCGCGTACTTCTTATGTTCCTGGGGTGTACGCTTACGCCTCCAACCGACTTTAGCTTGTTTGATGGACTAAGTGGAATGCGCAGGAGGGAGTGCATGGTGATGCCTGCGCTACGCAGTGCGTATACATCAGCTTGCGTGTGAACCAAGGCACACCCCACTTTTGGTGTGCCCGGCCCACTTTTGCTGTATGAAAACTTGACTTTACTGCAGAGGATACACAAGGCTCACAGACCTTACAATGCTCTTGGCTGCTCATATGAATGTGCACTGCCATTAAATGTTGAGTATATGTCTATACGCATCGAGCAAGAAGTATGCTTGAAGGCATGCACTTAAACGTCAGGTCCTTGGTAGCGTCTCGTAGAAGCTTTTCAATTCCTGGCTTGACACAAATCTACGAAGACGAAGCAAGCATGTTTCATCTATTTAGAATTGTATAATACATACCCACAGCCTGGGCAGACTTTGGCACACATACAATCACTCACACTTTGACGACACACACACACATGCACACACACACGCACATACACACGCATACTCATACACACACATAACCCCACCTCCACATCCATAGGCTGCAGCACAACCTCATCCGCCCACGCTTCGGCATTAGGCCCTCCTGCCACCAAATGGGGGCAGCCCACCGTGGCCTTCTTTTGCACTCCCTTCTTCTGCAAGGGCCTGCCATTACCCATCCCAACTCTGTCATCATTTCCCACGCCTCTGGCTTTGCAGCTCTTACTGCTGGCACGCTCCTGCACACACACACACACACACACACACACACACACACATACACACACACATACACACACAGGATGGCATCACAAGGTGCCTGGTCAGTGTTTGAGATCGTGTGTGAACAAAGCCGTGAGCCTGAAGTGCCGTTTACTCTCTCCAGCCTCTTACGCCCTAAACTCACCTAGCTAGCAAACCTTGGCACATAACAGCACCGCAACCCACCTGCTGCAAATCCAGGCACCGCTCATTCATCAGACCAGGCACCTCCAGCTTGCGCACTTCGTCATTTACACACAGCACGCCACGTGATGCCAGGGCGACGACCGACAGGCGGTCTGCGAATCCTGTGCGCCGCAGTTCTGCCACAAACTGGGAGAGCTGGGAGTGCGTGCGGCTGCAGAAAATGATCTGAAAGCAGATTGACAGAGGACCAGGCATGTCGCTAGGTGCTCACATCCAGAAAGTGGCCTGATCATAGTAGTACTTAGTTAGCCAGAGTAGTAACCAGAAAAGCCTAGGGCATCATCCCCAAAAGTCAAATTTCCTTCTCATGCATTCCTTTTTTAGGCTGTACGCAATTTCGATTGTACACACATTCGCCCTTCCTTCTCTCTATTGTCTTATTGCATCGTCCATCGAGTACAATCCAGACACAGTGTCAGTAGTTGCACAAACAGAACTCCCAACAACCTAACTGTCTATGTCTTGCTTGGCTGAGTCAATGCAACTGCTGACCACTCTCGCTCCTATCACGGACCCTCTCAATCAGGCTCACCTCCCTGCACTACAGCAGCACTGATGCCAACAACAACTCCCAACAAACAGTACTCCTATGCCCACCCGCATGTCGAATCCCTTCCACTTTCTTATTCCCCCTTTCACCATTCCCCCCCCCCCAGCAAATCTCAACAGCGTTCACACCACGGCATACAGCAGCACTCACACCAACAACAGCTCTCCGCAAATGGCACACCTGTGTCTTGTTTGGTCGTGTGTCAACGTCCTCTGGTCGCTGCTGTCCTCCCTCGTTTCCACTCTCCTCATCGCTGCTGCTACTGGGGCCTGCTAGGGCACGTGCGTAGGGTTATAACCATAACCATAACCATAACTATATATACAGTGCATATAAAACCATACACACATATACATGCATAAACAGTGTATATACGGCAGTCTTAGCAGGGTAAATACCACTCGTACGGTCATATACGGTGTACATTTACGATTTTGACCAACTCTACACGTGTGCAGTGATATGTCACAGCATGGTGTGGGGGAGGCAGGCAAACCTGAGCTAAAAACTGAAGCAATAGAACAAACAAGCGGGTCAATAAATGCACCTGCAGCATGCACAACAATGTTGTTTTATGTACTGCTTAAAAGCCCATGACCTTTTCCATTCTCTTGTTTTGATCTTCCTAACTTTGAGATGAGCACAACTGGCTGAGGTAGGCACCCACACCACCTGCCCCCTCTTGCTAGGTGCACCCTCTTGCCAGGTGCCCTTTCTGCTTTACCATCTTCCCCCTCCCCCCAGGCTTGTAACATCACAGCATGCAATCAACACCCATGTTTTCTCAAATAAACAACCCTGGCCCAAAACAAATCTATTCAGCATCCAAAATATTTAGCATCCATGAATCTACCTAGCCCCCTCTTGCCCGGACGCCCCTGCTGCCCTGCTTCCCCCTCATCAAGCGCAAACTGTTCAAGGTCGTCTGAGGGGGGAGGAGGGAGGGGGCCTGCCTGCTTGGGTCGGTGTTGAGGAGCAGTGGTAGCGCCGCTGCAGATGAGGTGGCATATGTGATGGGTGAACATGTGTAAGACAATACGGACCTGTACCAATGTGCAAGACATTAAGATACACACCCACACCAATGAGGCTGCTGTAAGAAACGTGGGCAAAGAGGGAACACGTATGAGAAGATGTGCAGCGGGGAGTGGGGGATAACAATATGTTGTGGGCACTGAGAGATTGCTTGGTGGAGTGTAAGAAGCTTAGTGTTGTATGTGGCAACATATGTGTACTGGCTGTAAGCAAAGTTTGGGATTGAATTGTCACCTCATCACTAGGTATCTATGGCTCGCTACAGGTCATAGCATGTGCCCGTCTTGCTAGTTTGCACTTCTGCAAAGATCATGCATGCTTTCCTTGGATTCGCATTCCGTAGAGCATATATGAGTGCCCAATTGCCCATGTATGCAAACATGTATGTAGCGCGTGCATACACACACACACAAACACACACACACGTACACACACAGAACCATGAAAACTGAGCATGCACGCACGCACCCTGACAAGGTTTTTACTTCAACAGGTGTTAAGGAACGCTGGCGCTGGCGCGTCTTCGCTTGTTCACGCCGACTGTTTCCTAAATGCTGCGCTGCTGATGGCTCTGCTTGTACAGGAGGCTGCGCTGCTTTGAGCCAGTCTGCATGTATAGAACAAGTATGCTGTTCACCATCAGCTATTTGGCACTAGGTCCAGGTCTGAGTTGTGGGCCACAAGAGGAATCAGCACGCAGTTAGGAATCAGCACAAAGACGTCCTCTTCCTTGGCTTGGCTTCCCTTGCCCCTTGCCCTCATGTTCTGCATTTTATATTTGGCAGGATCAGAATGATAGAGCTCTCATTCAAGAAGATGTACGCCCATCCCAGTCTGTCTCCAGGCTGTGATCAACGCCAAGCTTTTTACCCCAAATACCTGGGTCATCTTCATCAAAGGCAGCAGTTTGCTTAGCAACAGCTTGCGCAGCTGCAGTACTTGCCACGCGCTTGCGTTCATCTTCCAGCCACTGCATGCAATTCAAGGTGACATCATCATCTTTGGTAGCGTGCTCTGTCGCCTACCTACGCTCCTCATACTTGTGTGGGCATTCTTTATAAATATGCTCACCTTAAGAGCTGCGCAAATGATGCTGATAGTTTTCCCAGTACCTACAAAGGGTTGTAAAAAGGCTTGTACAGGCAACTGTTAGATGTAAGAGCGCGTGCACTGTACCCGTAGGCGATTCCAGCATGGCCACCCCTCCGAGTTGCAGGCACGCATAGCAGCTGCGCATGAACTCCTCCTGGATGGCATACGGTTTTTGGTCTGCCGGGAAGCAGTCAGCAAACATGGGTGCTGATCAATTGCAAGTTCAAGTCCCTCGACAGCTGTGAAGCCTTAGATGGAGAACACCATCAAAGTGAAAGAAACCTAAAACCTTTTTCTAACAAAAACAATTGCCCGTTCTTACAATGAAAAGAAGAGCAATTGATCGAAGCGACAGCTGACAATTGCTTTCATTTCGACACTATTATTGTATAAGCGAGCGGGGCTAGACAAGGGGGCTACCGGGATATTGCATCAAGACTAAGCAATTAGTTGCTGCCCGGTTAAACCCGGTAGGGTATGTTGGCTACCGTGCTCTTTGCAAAAGGGCTCCTTCATGACAATCAAATAGATTGAGTCAACAAGACAGGTGTTGCCTCTATAACTGTTTTTGGTCACATATCATTCTTGGTTTGCCACCCCTTTTTCTATAAATATGCGTATGCCGACTATTGTACCACGGTAACTTCATCTTGACTTGTCCAAACATATTATGCGCAATGTAAGTAGACTCCGCTTGCGTGCGCATACTTTGAAAGTTGAGACTTGAAGATGTTTCTCGCGTATGTGACCAATGTCCTGGTGACGATGAACATGTTCAGAACGAGGTGCGTGCTCTTTTATTTTGCCAAGACCATCGAGTATGTGAGCTGAGGAAACATTTCTCCTTTCTGTTTCCGCCTTTTTTTGAGGACTTTTCAGCAGCCCAACCCTTTTTGCTGCAACAGCCAGAGACTCGGGCTGTAGGCCATCCTTGTAACCCCTTGTAACCCCAACCCTTTTTGCTGCAACAGGTCAACAACCATCTTGTTCATAATTTCCTTTCTCATCAGGACACTAGACTTTTTTTCTTTCTGAGCTTATGGATTTATTTGTGGCTGGCCGAGACCAGTCAGCAGCCGATCAACCAAACAACCTGGCTGAAGGTCACCCCCCATTGTAACCATTGTTTTTGGTATGCGGACGCCCAGACACATTTCAAACGAGTCATTGCTCTCTGAAGGAAGGTTTCACCTTCAATTGTACATGTTGTGAACAGTCAACACAATCTTTCAATTCTTTACATCATGCACAGGCCAAATCCAAACGAGCGCTTAATTTTGAAAACGAAAGTTGCTTCTCTATACAAATGCAAAGGAGAGCAAACGAAAGCGCAATAAAATAAGGTTGCTGCTGCTAGCCTGAGACCAAAAATCCCTACAAAAAGGTCAGACGGATACATGATAGTAAATGTACAGCAGGGCGCGTATAACATGACTCATGGTGAGACAAAACCAAACATAAATAACATACAAATGCACACATTGGTGTACAGCAACGAGTAGAAATGGAGATACCCAACCAAGAAACCTGGAAGTCCTCTCAGTGGGGCAACGCAACTGCGTGGGAGTTGTACTATGTGCAGGCCCCAATTCTTCGTCTCTTCTATGCCATTCCAATGAATTCCAACCAAACACTTCTTTCAAGAACAAAAACTGTACAGATACTTTAGCTAGATCAAGGGCCCCAGGTCATTTGAACGTGTAAGGCCTCAGACATGGTGCGGCTCAATTGCAAGTGTGCTGAAAGGGTTGGGAGGGCACTCCTCCAAAAATGTTCTGGAGCTGCTGCTGTTGGTGCTTGAGCGGATGTTGTTGTTGCGGTTGGTGGTGCTGATGCTGGTGCGGCTGCTGCTGCTGTTGTTGTTGATGTTGTTGATGTTGTTGATGTTGTTGAATTTGTTGCTGTTGTTGTTGCTGTTGTTGTTGCTGTTGTTGTTGCTGTTGTTGTTGTTGTTGTTGTTGTTGTTGTTGTTGTTGTTGTTGTTGTTGTTGTTGTTGTTGTTGTTGCTGGAGGTGGTGGTGGTGCTGCTGCTGGAAGCCCTGGAACAGGTTAATATTGCCGGTTTTTGCAAGCACGCCAGGCATGGAGGAGAGGGAGGCCAATGTGGGGGAATTCACAAGCACGTTGAGGGCGGCACTCATGACAGGAAGGGGGGCCCGTGACTGCTGTTGGGGAGCCAGCTGGCTTAGCAGGGCCTCCCCTCCTGCTTTGCCAAGGGCACCTAAAGCAGCAGCAGGCCCTGAGGGTTGAGCTGCTGTGGCAGGGCTAGTGTTTGGATGGGATCCTGGTAAGGGCTCTGGCTGCTGCTGGTTGTGTTGGGAGGGGGGTACATGTGCCGCTGGCTGGCTGCTTGTTGTAATGTGGTGGTTCTGGTGGTTGGCAGTTGGGGAGAGGAGCGAGGGAGGCTGCGAGGCGGAGTTGTATGGCTGCTGATTGTGGAAGAGGGGCAGGGTGAAGGAGGAAATGCGTATACCCACCACCTCCTCAATGATGGAGAGCTTGCTGCGGCCCGGTGGTAGGGACAACGTGTGGTCACTGCTAAGGTGCTTGTTTTGATGGTGATGGTGAGGCCATGAACCGGCGTACCTGTTGTGATGTGAGTGTGTGTGTTATGTGTGTGTGTGTTATGTGTGTGTGTGTGTGTTGTGTGCATGTGTGTGCATGTGTGTCTAAATATATGTGCACAAGAATGTGCTATGCCCTTTTGCGTGAGTTAGCAGTATACGCATAGATGTACGTGCCAACATACACATGTGCCCTTGTGTGTGTGCTGTTCAGGTGTGTGCACACATGTACGCATGCGTGTGTTTGTACGCGTGCATACCTGCCATCCTGCTCCACATGCTGCTGCTGCTGTGACAGCGGCTGCTGCTGATGCTGCTGCTGTTGATAGGACTGAGGGAGGCCTCCATAGCGAGAGAAGTGGTGAGGCTGGTGAGTACCCTGCTGCTGCTGTTGGTGTGACTGCCCCTGCTGCTCCCAGCCCTGCTGCTGCTGCTGCTGTTCCCTCTGCTGCTGCTGCGCTTGCTGTTCCCTCTGCGCGGCCAGCTGCTTCCTTCGCTCCGCCCCCCGCCCCGCACGCTGCTGTGCAGCCGTGGGGGGAGGTGGGGGTGGAGCAGGCGCTACTGCACCCATCAGGACACCCACAGCTTCTTCCATTTCTGCATCCTCTTCCTCCTCCTCCTCCTCCTCCACCTCCTCCTCCTCTTCACCCCCTACCCCCTCCACCCCGCCTGTGAGCTCAGACTCCACTGCCTGCAGTAACAAAGTCATGTCGCACCCTATTCCTACACTCTGTGTGCGACCAAGTGACCGACTTGAACCAGGCCGAGCACCAGCACCACTGTCACCGTTGCCCTGCAGCCCATCATTGCCTGCAGCCGCTGCCACCGCTGCAGTTGCTGCCCCGCCCATAATGCTGCAAGCGGGGGAGAGTTTCATGTTAGTAATGTTAGTAATGTTTAATGGAGTGGTCAATGTGTGGAACCGTGGAGGAGCTTTTCTTTCTACTGCTACTATCTGTGTGTGTATGTGCATGTGTGTGTGTGTGTGTGTGTGTTTGTGTGTGTGTGTGTGTGTGTATGTGTGTGTGTGTGAGTGTGTAACTCGCGCGCACATGAAAATGTGCAGCTGAAGCGCTTGCACCATCCTGACGCAATTCCTGGCCAAAAGTGACTTTTAACTAACACAAACAGTCAAACCTGCGTTGTCGCTTCTTAGAAGGCAGCCTGCTGCCGGCATTGTTTCCTGCACGACGGCTGGGCGGGCCCCCATTTTCAGGAGCGGAGCCCTGTAAGGCGGCCAGTGCCTCCAGCTCGGCACCTTCAAAGGAGGAGGCATCGCCACTGCGCGGCCCTCCAGAGCGTCGGCCCCCCTGACAGAGGCAAAAGAAATGACAGCTTTGAATGACAGCACAAGTGCAAAACGTACGGGCACCTTCAAAGGGGAGGGGTTTTTGCTGCTTGAACCTCTTGAGCACGGCTAACTTGAAAAGAGGTCGAGTTACTTGTTTGCTCAGAGACATCAGGGACACACTCGCTGATCACACCACACAGCAATATGTTGAAGGACGGAACACGTTTTGCAGAACACTTTGTCACCCACAGCGGGGGTTGCAGACATTGCAATGAACAAAACAAATGCACAGTTTGCAGTGTTGCAATGCTGCACGGGACTGTCCTCAAGTACTTCATTTATGCAGACTCCCAGCTGGTTATTAACTGTGAATGCGCTGTGTGTGACACTAATGTACAATTGGTAGTCAGGTTTGGAAACAGATGAACATGGATGTAACAGAAAGTCGGTGTATTCAAGGTGTATAAAATTGCTGCTGCACCCATGCATGGCTTGTTTTTTCCCCTCAAAAATTTCAGTGAGAATTTCAAAAGTCTACTGTCGACTGAAACAAAAAATTAGCCGAAGGGCAAAGCAAAGCAATGGGCATGCAAAGAGTGAGCCTAAGACAAAAGAAAGGTACCGTAGGATACCGTAACCAAAGCGAGGTTCGGAAAAACCCAATTTATAAACCCCAATGCGAGCAATGTGTGTGGGGGGCAACACTTTATTATTTAACGCTATGTGAGCCTACGTGAGCCTATGTGACACAACCAAAGCTTGAGTGGTAAAAAATACCTGCGAGGGCAGCTGCTGTGCAGCTGCTGCGGCTGCAGCAACCTTGCGTGCAGAGGAGTTGCCGTTGGGTATGCTCTGGTCCTCCATGTCATCCTCCTCATTGTCCAGCCACTGGTGGGGCACCGTGTCCTGGACATTGAGAGGGATGCGTGGGTGGGCATGTCAGGGTGTGTGCATGTGAGTTATATTGTGTATGTGTGTATGCGAGTGCGCACGCCCGCAATGCCCTCTTAATCACCCGTACCACAAAACCTGTATCACTAAAGAGTGCGTGTTGAGTCGTATGAGTGTGCGTGTGTGTGCGTCTGTGTGTGTGCAAGTGAGCAAGCGTGCGTGTGTTTGTGTTTGTGCATGTGTGTGTATGAATCTGCACGTGCACGTGCAGATGTCTAGGTGTGAGATCCTTTAGGTTCTGAGTGTGCTGTGGTGCCAAAATTGCCAAAAAATTGTGTTTAAAATCTTTTCTTAAATACGGGGACGGCGGCAAAAGTACGCACACCGCATGCGCTACGCATTATAAAGGCCATAGCCCTTGTTCAAACCAGATATCTGTGACTATGTTCTGCAGAACCTGTTATGAGTGGGCCTTGGCCAGCAGGAACAAATGACTCAGCCATCACAGCTCACGCTCCCAATCCCAATTCTTCTGTGCCACTGGGGTACAGAATGCTAGCAACGGATATCAAGCTCTGACGAGGAACGCATCAAAGACACACACACGCGCGCCTCCAGCTAAACCCACCAGGCACAGCCGCTCCTTGTCGCCGTCGTCGTACATGATGATGTGGCGGCGGCTAGTAGCGGTGTAGCCCACAATGGTGCCCCTGTAGTACACTCCGTCACCATCCCAGTGCACCTCAATGCGTCGCCCCAGGTCCTTGCGTTTGCCGGGGTTCACATCCATGGTGCCTCTGCAGGCGCATGAGTTTACGACAGACATCGTGCGATTCAGAGCATGGTACGCGTAACTTGATGTCCACTGGTTTAGGACAGGCATCGTGCAATTCAGAGCACGGTTTGCGCTGTTTGGTGCCAACTGGTTTAGGACAGGCTTCGTGCAATCCAGGGCACGGTTTGCACAAGTTGGTGCCCACTATGTTAGTGTTGAGGTGAGAAGGGCATCGCTAAAGGGTGCACTGGTGTTTCAGGATGCATGTTGGGGCGCATTTTGGTGCACAATTTGTCAAGGAAGGCGGTGGAAGGCACGAATGAAGCGTCACTTTGGGGGAAATGCTAAACCCTGACCCTGGGGGATGCTGTCTCCATATTACTTGTGCTAAAAAGCCCTGCTAAATTCTTTCTTAGAAGCGTGTGCGTGAGTGGAAAATTTTGCAAGATATTTAGCGCATAGCAGTACAGGCATCCCCCCATCCATCCTAGTCACACCCCCACCCCACAGGCACGCCTGCCCCTTACAGGCACGCATACGCAACATACAGCAGCAGGTGGGGGGGACCACACATGCAGATGAGCTTTACGCATTTATGACACACAGCAGCATAGGCACCCCCTCCCCCATATAGGCACGCATACACGACACACACCTGCAGTTGGGGGCGCCACACATGCAAATGAACTCTGCTGTGTCCACAGCACTGACTCCGTAATGCTGGAAGAAGTAGTCGTACGTCAGTTCCTCCCCAGGCTGTATGTCTCGGTTGGCAAAGATGCCTATGCGAGGCTCACCAGTAGCGGCGTCGTGCCACTTTTGAGTCTCGCAGTTGGGGTCACAGCTGCGCGCACGTACGTGTGATAGTATACGGAATTAATGCCAGAGTTTTTAAAGATTGTGCAGGCTGCATGGTTTGCTTCATATCTTTGGGGCCTTAAATCCAAGCGTGGCATACAGTACAATCAATTGAGTCAGAACAGTGATGACAGTTTTACCCAGCAACAACAACGCGATGCATCGTGCACCTGTTTTCCAGTGCATACACACACAGACACACACCTGCTGTTCAGCAGGCGTGCCAGGTTGCCTTTTAATCGAGCATCCACGTACAACCCACCACCCAAGTCCATGATATAGAAGCAAGGCTCCCCTGCAGCGCGTGCCAAACAATAGATTGCTCTGTGTGTAAGCTAAGTACTTGCTCTGTATCCATGATTACGCGCACGTGAGTATGGGGGTGCATTGTGCGTCTAGTATAAAGTTTTAAGTTGAATTGTTGGCGGTGTGTGCAGCAAAGTGGCAACACACATTTGCTTCATAACACACAGCAAGGTTGTAAGCTGGGAAGTGATGCCTAATAAGTGCTTGAAACCCTTGATGAAACTTGATTGAATCAAGAAACCTTATTTACATACATGCGAGCTTACTGTCAGGCAGTATCAGCTGCGCACGCAAACAGGCTTACGCAAGACTCATTACAATCAGTGTTGTGACTTTACGCCGTAATTGAGAATTTTGCACCGTATTACGGTACGGTGTACGCCGTACTACGGTCATACCGTAGAAATTACGGTAAAACCGGGATTACGGTCCAAACCGTCATGTACGGTGGCAAATCGTACAAATTACGGTGGGTAAATCGTAGTAATTTTGAGGCGCGTGTCAAAGTTGCGGTGTGAACCTACAGCTTTCCATCCCCCTTCCACGCAACAGAATCTATTAGTTTACAGCAATGAGTGCAAATTTCTTTCTAGGACCCTGTAACCCTGTAACCCTGTAACCCTGTTTCTAGGAAGGAACAATGGTGGGGATGCATGGCAGTGGCTTGCCCATGCCCAGAGACCTGGGTGTGGGGGAGCACCCTGCATCAGGGAGCCTGTAGGGCAAGGGCAGGCAAGGCAAGCGCCATGTGAAGAATAAAAATTGGTGGGAAGCACACACACGTGCATGCACGCACGAACGCACACACGCACGCGTGCACACACACACACACACACACACACACACACACACGCACGCACGCACGCACGCACGCACGCACGCTGCACGCACGCTGCAAGCACGCTGCACGCACGCACGCACGCACGCACGCATTTTGAGTTCGATGAAATCGCGGAGTCAGACAAGGACGAGTTTGCTGAGTAGCTGGAGGGCATTCGCTCTGCTGAGGAAGAGCAGGAGCAGGAGCAGCTTGAGCAGCAGCAAGCGCTGGAGTTGGAGAGCAGCAGGGGCAGAACAGCATGGACATGCAGCGAAGTGGTTCAGACGGGGGGAGGACACTGAGGGAGGGGTTTTTGAGGAACACATTTCGTAGCAGGAAGTTAGCTATCAGTGGCACAAGTGCCACTGTAGCCCACAGTGAAGGTAAAGAAATTACGGTAATTTACCGTAATCGAGGAAAATTATGGACCGTACCGTAGACCGTACCGTAATCGACCGTAATACGGTCCCAAATTTGCGAAACCGTACAAAATACGGTGGTGTACCGTAATTACGGTACCGTACCGTATTACCGTCAACCGTACCGTACACCGTAGGGTCACAACACTGATTACAATACACACATGCGCATCAGGACAACGACGGAGAAGCAAGCCCACATATACCAGACGCGCGGCAGATAATAAGGGAGCAGCCATGCAAAACGACACCTTCGAGCAAGAACTTTAAACTGCAATGTACGCGGCCTCCACGCAGCCACATCAATGTAAAGAACAGAATGAATAGCAAGGCACCACATTCACACCTGCAATGCGCGCGGTCTCCATGCGAACAGCCAGCTCCTGCTCGTCGATGATCTCACCCACGTACTCTAGTAAGAAGGTACCACGCTTGGAGGCCTCGTTGGCCCGCACGCCGTATCCTCTGCACATCAGAGCAGCGCAAGTGAGCAGCGTGTGTGTGTATATGCTTGTGTGCGAGAAAGACACAGGATACTAGGCACATCTGCATGCGTGAGGCATGCATGGAGTCTGCTCCAGCCTTGGGTGCCAGCTGCGTCACCGTTACCGAATTATCTAGTCAAGATACGTGCAGTGGAGCGTGCTCCAGTTTTGTGTGCCAGCTGCATCACAGTTACCAAGTTATCTAGTAAAGGTTAAAGCACTGCTGCTGCTGTTTAGTGAGGTCATTTCTCTTGCTCACAGCCACTTTCTTAGTATCTAGAGCTCTCGACACACACACACACACACACACACACACACTTGTTTCTACAACACACTGGGACCAAGGACCTCATTATCACATGCAAGGTGACACACTAGCGAAAACGCACGAGCGCTTGCAATGCCAAAGAGGAGTAAGATTAATAGCTTAAATAAATACTCACCCCAAAACAACAGCCACCTGCAAAATTAACACATTCCCCCTGATATTTGGAGCAATATCCCTTATGAAAGGGAAAAGGCCACGCAGTAAAAATATATTCGCTCTCATACATTCACACCTCACAACTGCGTATACCAAAGTGATTGAACACCACACACACCTGTTCTCTGTAAGAAATGCCTCCATGCTAGTGCCCTTGAGGAGATGGAAAGGTCGGTTGCTGCAAGCCTCGCCGCAAGGGCAGCTCTTGGGGTCGCAGTGGATGTAGGAGTGGCGATTCAAGCAGCCCTCAGAGCAGCCCCAGCCGAGCTGCTTGACGTTGGGCTGAGCTGGGTCTGCGTGTTTGTGTATGTGTTTGTGTGTCCTGTCACTTTTGGCGTGGGTCTGGTAGCTTGTGTATGTGTGTGTCACGTCACTTTTGGCGTGGGTATGGTACTTTGCGAATATGTGTGTGTCTCGTCACTTTTGGCGAGGGTCTAGTATTTTGTGTGCATGTAATTGTGCTTGTGTTAGTTGTAGCTTTTCAGTTGCAATTTTCAGAGTGGGGGTTCAAGCAGCCCTCAGGGCAGCCCCAGCCAAGCTGCTCGATGTGGGGCTGTGCTTTGCATTTGTATGCTTCTCTGTACGTGCAAGCAGGAATGTGTGCCTTGAGCACCGCCAACATGCATATAAGGACAAGCGTCGATGCATGCGAGGCATGACAAGGTCCATCAAAGTACGAGAAAGACCATGCAAGAAAGCAACAACACCCTGCGCAAATGCACCCACCTGGCGTAACGTAGGGCGGCCGGCACATGCAGCGGCTGACATTCTTGTTGTGGATGCGCTTGGGGCGAATGCGGGACACCCACACGCTGCGTTTGATGTGCTCATAGCGGGGAGGCCGAGCCAGCAGCCAGGCCTGTGCGTGTGAGTGTGCGCGTGTTTGAGATAGGGGGGGGGGTATACATGGGAATTGAGAAGAGGGCAGTGAGAAACGGGAAGGGGTGCACGATGTGTGATAGCCTTGGCTCTGGCAGGTGCAGAAAAGGGCAATTGGGGGGTTACTAAAGGGCGTGTAAGGGTTTTCACAGTGGACCCAAAATCGACCCAGCCATGCATACTCAGCATAACAGTGTTACGACTGTGCTCCTCACAGTATAATGCTCTTCTGGTACGAGGGTCTAGACTAACAACCAACGAGATGGAATGCCGCTACCTTACTATTGCTGGTAAGAGCAAAGGCCTCAATCGCGTTTGTTGCTAGTCCAAAGCCTCGTCCCAGAGCAGCAATTTACCACAAGCAGCAGACCAAATTGCCTGCTAACCTATTCTTGCCTCTAAGAGCAAAGGCACGTCAGCACCGTGTAGCACAGACAACGACACAACGACCCTGAAGCTGTTCACGTAACAGAGACACAGCATTCACACAAAAACAGACAGGCCCCTCAAGAAGCGACTGGATGTCCAGCAAGACGAGAGCTCCTTGCTGAGACACACACAAGCATGACACTCGTGCACTATTAACGTATACACGCACCTTGGGTAGCACAAACGCCTCTGGATGTTCAGGCAAAAGAGGCTCCTCGTTGGGCCACGCAAAGCCATGGCACTCGCTGGCAGGAGCACGAGGCACCACAAATGGCGTCTGCAAGCCGGTAGTGATCAGTGTATGAAAGTAAGACCTTCAGGTGTATTTTAAGACACGCTCAACAGGTGCAGCAAGATGAACAGAGTTTGATTAGGGGTATTGATGACGTGGTGGCTGCATTTGACCTACCTGCACACAAGCATCAAAACGGCCCACTCCAGAAAACGCAATTGATTTGTGAGTCTGTCGGCATTTAGAGAAGCTGTGCAGACAGACAAGTAGTACATTGCAGACAGACAAGTAGTACATGCCCTATACACAACTGAGAAATAACCCTCAAACGCTGAACGATAACCACAACAAGGGCCCAGGGTCCCCCCCCCTTTTGCACCTGAGCCAGAGGAGTGGGGTCAGCAGCCATGGCCTTTTCTAAGGGCACGGATGCCGTGCGCGCGATGGCAGTGTTATTGCCAGCCATGCCTGCGTCTGCGTGCTCTGGGTCCATACTCTGCATAAACTGCAAGACCTCTGCCGCCTCAGCATCCTGCAAGTATGAAATAGGAGGCATGTTTGTTGTGCGTTACTCGTGAGTACGCCATTGCCACAGGCCAGTGACCGAGTGCGACCAAAAAGGCTCAACAAGAATGAACGGATTTTGTAGGCATCCGTTACTTGTGAGTATACGCCATTGCCACAGGCCAGTGACCAGTGACCGGTGTGACCAAAAAAGCTCAACAAGAATGAATGGATTTCGTCGGCATGCGCAGCATGCGTCAATGATAGGCCTCGCACTAGAACTGAGGCAGGTCTGCGCCAGAGACACTCGTTTTTGTGCCCATCCCTTCTTGGCTGCCAAGCTCTGCTGCTGCAGCCGCCGCCGCGTCCACAAGCGTGCCCATTGTTAATATCAAGATATGCACCAACACTCATGATGTCATCCTCTGTGCCTGTCCCCCTTCCTGATGCTATAGCTGCCATAATTGTGCATTACATAAGCTCACCACTGCCTAACGCGGCGACTCCGCTGCGTTTGACCTCATATAAGTGCGCCATTCAACACACTCAAGCTCACCAGCATGTCTTCTGTGCCCGCCCCTTCCCGCGCTGCTGCAGCTGCAGCGGCTGACCTGCTGCGGCTACGGCCCTTCCTCCTCCCCGCCCCCTCTCCTCTTTCGGTTGCGGTGTTGGGCAGCGTCATTTGGGGATTGAGGGACGAGGAGTGGTGATGGTCGCCGGGCTCAGTCGAGGAGTCGGACACTGTGCCCGAAGGGGGGGGAAGGCCATCCTCTGCCTCTTCTACCTCCTGTGTTGTGTATTTGTGTGTTTGTGTGTGTTTTGGTGAGTGTATGTGTGTGCATGTGTGTGACAACGCAGTGTGTGACAACGCAATGCGTACAGCTTTGTTCCCACCCCTGAGCTTTAAGCCCTCACACGAAAGCAAACTAATCCCACACCCGATTGTAAACTCTAAACTCAAACACACACACGCGCTTGCAAACCATGAGGCTTCTTCCGCATCTTGAATTGAAGCAACGCTTCACACCCGCACCCTCACCAACCGCACGCGAGCTCAGAAACCACAAAGCCTCTGCCAGACCCTTACTCAGTGCAACACCCAGGCCCACCCCCCTCACCTCCAGCTCCTCATCCTCGTCGTACATCTCGTAGTCACTGGACGCGTACACACTACCACTGCTACGACGAGGGCGCCCCTCCCCCCCGCTGTACGGACACCCACGCTCACACCCATGCTCTTCCCCCCCATGCAAGCAGGAGGTCCCAGAGGGGGGTGCGGTGAACACAGGGGGCAACAAGGTGGGTAAAGGGCGGAGGTGCTGGTCACTGGAAGGGTCTGCGAGTTCGCCCACACTCACAAGATGTAGGGCGTTGGCCATAGAGGCTTCGCGCGCTTCTGCGCGCGCTTGTGCCTACGCGTGTGGAATGTGGGTTTGTGTGTATGTGTGTGTTTGTGTGTGCATGAATGCCTACGCGTGTGAAATGAGAATTTGTGTGTATGTCTGTGTTTGTGTGTGCATGAAGAGTGAAGATGTGTAACGTGGTACGCCCAATTTGTTTTACTCAACTACACATGTTGCAGACACTCAACTGCAGCACTTGCAATGGTATGCGCTGCAAGTAAGGTTGGCCAAATCCATACACGAATCAGTAAATGATTCGTGACGCGATATTAATAGCAAGGAAGTGTCTATATACAAGGTTGTATATGGTGTGGGCATACAACTTTGGCCAACCCCAGCAACAACGGCCAACCCTAGCAGCAACGGTTAACCCAGCAAATACATTGATTTGTGTCAGTCTACTTACACATGCTTTCCTTTAAGCCGTCTTACTTGCGTATGCAAACTACCAGTAACAATGTGGAGGCTGCACGTACAACTACGCACACGGACGCAGTGCCTGCACAACCCAGCTGCTAATGTGCACAGTGCGTCTCTGCCATGTGCTATCAATGTCACTACTCTACATCACTCCAACGACACATTGGCATCAACGCATACAAGCACCTAAATCCACTTAAAACAGCAAAAATGCACTCACAAACATACTCACACACACACCTGAACACGAGCACGCTGCGCCTCCCACACCTCCCTCCGCTGCTGCTGCTGCTTGGCATGCACTGCCGCCTGCTGCTCCTGCTGCCTTGCCTGGGCCGCCCGTTGAGACACTTTATCGATGTCGCTGCTACGCCTACGTACACGTCCCCCCCCATCCTGCTGCCCGCCACCCCCACTGCCAAGCCTGCCATAGTGATTTGAGGACTCACGCTCGCTACGGCCTAATTTACTGCCCCCCCGTTCCCTCCCTAGGCCAGGCTCTCGTCGATCTCGCAGCACACGCTGCACGCTGGGCTCGTTTGGTAGGTGCTGGTGCCCTCCTCCCTCTACCCCCAAACCCTGCTGCTCCTGTACTCGTGGATGTGTGGATGTATGTGCTTTGGTGTGTGTGACAGTGTGAGCTTGTTTGCGTCTGCGTTACCATGTGCGTGTTGTGTGTGCGTGTACGTGTATGTATGTGTGTGTGTGCACGTGGCGGTGAGCCTGATGTGTTCTTGCGTCAATGATTCTGCCTATGCCCATGTTCAGGTGCACATGCCAGCTCATACAACTCGAAATAAAAAACAAACAATCACTCTAAGCGGCCAGCCAACGCAATGTCCGTCTGCCCACCTGCTGCGCCTGTGCTTCCCGCGCATCCCGCAACGCATCTGCAGCTCTCTGCCGCCGCCTTGCTTCACGTGCACGCTCCCTCGCGCCTGGCCGCCTCGGGCTATCAACCCCCAACCCACGCCCCCCCCCCTTTCCTTCACACTCCATAGG
>Ga0307963_1000761_pt1 | contig 22922 bp, 14 predicted proteins | sample OrgLakmetagen594_FD_201829 | JGI IMG/M metagenome (GOLD analysis project Ga0307963, IMG submission 201829) | Saline water microbial communities from Organic Lake, Antarctica - #594 | ecosystem: Environmental > Aquatic > Non-marine Saline and Alkaline > Saline | place: Antarctica: Organic Lake... | reverse complement strand
ATCAAATTAGCTGCATTTTGAGATGGAAGCAAACCTGGCACGCGCAGGGGAGCTGATGGCCGTGGGTGTAGTGGACGTTCTTCCCACTGATTGCCATTTAATCAAAATAGCTGCATTTTGAGATGGATGCAAACCTGGCACGCACAGGGAAGCTGATGGCCGTGGGTGTAGTGGATGTTCTTCCCACTGATTGCCATTTATCAAATTAGCTGCATTTTGAGATGGAAGCAAACCTGGCACGCGCAGGGGAGCTGATGGCCGTGGGTGTAGTGGACGTTCTTCCCACTGATTGCCATTTAATCAAAATAGCTGCATTTTGAGATGGAAGCAAACCTGGGACGCACAGGGAAGCTGATGGCCGTGGGTGTAGTGGACGTTCTCCCCACTGATTGCCATTTAATCAAAAAAGCTGCATCTTAAGATGGAAGCAAACCTGGCACGCGCAGGGAAGCTGATGGCCGTGGGTGTAGTGGACGTTCTTCCCGCTGATTGCCAGTTAATCAAAATAGCTGCATTTTGAGATGGAAGCAAACCTGGCACGCACAGGGAAGCTGATGGCCGTGGGTGTAGTGGACGTGCTTCCCCGCTGCTTATCGTCAGTGTACCTGTTTTGGGATGCCGACTTTGCCCACTTAGCACCAGGAAAGCTGACAGCGCTGAAAGAGATTGAATGGGTGCAGCAGGTGCGTGGGTGTGTGAAGGGGGGCACTTGGTGCGCATTTCAAAGGTGTAAATAGCCGTGGGAGGGAGTGGTGACCATCACAGCTTGCAGCAGGTATGCATTCATAGATGCATGTGGTTATGGGTAGTAGAGGAGCTAGGAATGTAGGTGTGTGCGGCGGTTAACCGGAGACGTAATTTGGAAGTGCACGTGGCATATGATTGCTAAATTGCGGCAGGGATGCGCAAATATGCACAAGGCTGCAAAAATGCTGGAGTGTGCAGGCTTGCTAAAATGATTGAATGGAGTTATGCGCGAGGGGTCAGCACAGTACTAGGAGTATATCATCACAAAAGGTGTAGCAGTTACATGCAAGGGCATGTGGTTGCGTGCATGGGCATGCAATTACGTGCAAGGGCAGTTACGTGCAAGGGCTTGGAAGTGCCTCTGGGGGGCTCTAGAGGGCCTGGGAGTGCTTCTGGGGGGCTCTGGGGGCCTTGTGGCTGCAAAATTCGTCAAGTGCCCAAAATCGTATTATACGGAGCAATTTAAAAATACGGTTAAATACGTGATAATTACGATACGACGTATAATACGCCTACGCCGTATGACCCATCCCTGCTGTAAACTGTAGAAATACCGGAACTTATCTGCAGAAAAATTAAACAAGTAATAAACGACTGAAGAAGTAAAGTATAATTACTTTTAGGTTCAGGCCTACTCTGAATATAAGACAGTAATTAATGTAAAATGGATACTGTAGAAATGGGTTAAAGATTGAGTGCGCAGTAAAGGGGCCTTTGGGGTTTAAACAGACTCAGGACACATACTGCCTTTTCTGTAGGGTTGATCAGACTCGTGCAGTTTAGACTTTCCATTCATGCTGCTGGTGTGCACTCTTATATGCACTTGTTCTTATACCTTAACCTTGTAATATTATACCTTAACCTTATGCACTTGTTCTTATACCTTAACCTTATAATAAGTAAGGTTTCCTGCAACAGAGTACTTGAAGCGTATCTGGTAAAATGATCAAAATCATGGATCTTGTATGTCCAGGCTTGCCTGTCTCTATGACATAACTACATCCCCAAGTAACATCGTGTGTGTGTGTGTGTGTGTGTGTGTGTGTGTGTGATATGTAGGGTTGGCCAGCACCATGGATATAGGGTGTATATACAGTAATATTCTGGCAGGGAAATCACCAGCTGTACGGTCATATATATGTATCTTTATGTCAGTAGGTTTTGGCCAAACCTCGATATTTGTGATCTGGTGTAGGCACTGCACTGTCTAGGACCGTGACACTTCTATCTATTTTACCAATTTGTGCAGGCCTCTAAAACCGTTCCAGAGCTGCGGTACTACTACATGGGGTTCTACATCCACTCCTGCCCAAAGGTAGCGTCTTGTTGTATATTATATTGCATTTGTGAAAACTTTGCCAGGAGCGAGTTGTAGCTGTTATTACACTACTTTATTATTATAGTTATAAATATATTATTATAGTTATAAATATATAAGTCATTACTCTACTACATGGGGTTTTACATCCACTCCTGCCCAAAGGTAGCAGCTTGTAAAAATTTTGCCAGGAGCGAGTTTTAGCTGTTTTTACACTACTTAAAATAAAAACCGAGAATGGCCTTTGATTTGTTGCTGGGTACCTGGCTGAACGCAATGAGCTGCGCTTGTTCTTGATAACACGGCAATGAGAGAAGAGGTATCAACTGTACCTTCTTGCAGCTGTCAATGAATGCGGTGCCTTCTGCTATTTCAAGTGAGGATATTCATTTTCTGCCACCCCTGCAATCTCAGACGAGGCATGAGCTAATAAATTTTATAGTTGAAGCCATGCAAATTCCAAGTTTCCATGTGAAGCACAACGGCACGGCCTTTGGATATGATGCCCTATGCCTTTTTAAGTGCAATGGCATGGCATTCAGAATTGCTGTCATTTGTCGCAAATAGCTCGCTCATTTGCCCTTTTTCTTTCAGTTGAGATACAATAGCATGGCAAAAATCGGTTATACGTCCATCGTCACTATCAGTTGGTGTGTTTGGTGCCTTGTGCTTTGCTACATGAGGTGCAATGGCATAGCGTAAATATTGTTGAGACGTTATTTGGTGCTATAAATTACTTTGAGTATGCAGTGCCCCATGCTTTGCTAAATGAGCATAGCATACAACATTTATTAAAATGTTCTTTGGCACTAAAAAACAATCGGAGTGTTCGGTGCCACATATTGGTAAATCACGTGGTTTAACACGTAAAAAACCTTTCCGTCGTGTGTGCCGTGGTAAAGGACCTTCAAATACATTGCTAAACGAGGTGCAATGGCATGGAATTTATTATGGTTGAGGTCTCCCTACATATTTCTGAATTTGGTGCCGCCCTCCGTGCCTGTTGCTTTCACAGATGAGGTACAAGGCAGACTACAGCCCCTCGGACCTCCTTTGCCCAGAATCCAAGGTGCGCTTTTACTGAAGCAGAACTGTAACCTGGCGTATGTGCAGAAGAATCGTTATTTTTTGGTAAGGGCTGGGCTAGGTATAAGGTGTACTGGATTTTGAGTGGGCCGCTGCTTTGCACTTGCCAAGAGCATTTCCTCCTATAAGCAGCGCTGCATGCATTTTGCTAGAACGGATCGCAAAAGTGTAATGTGAATGGGATGTGCTGCTTTGCATGTCGAGGCAGAACTTACTCTGCATTTTATCAGGCAAATTCTATTACAAGGCAAACAGGCCTTCTACTAGTACACAACCTTATATCACCTTTTCTGTTGCCTATAAAAATCCATACAACAGCATGTTTCTTAAATTATAAATCGTAATGCATGCTTTGTTGCGGTATGCCTAGACCTAGTGAACAAACAAATCTTTCTGTAGGCAAAAGCAACAGTGCCTCGGCTAGGGAAAATTGCCAGATGGGGTCAACGGAGGAAATGCTTGGAAATGTGCATGTTTGCATTCAGAAGGCAGCCACTCACAGCCACTTCATTCGATCGACACCATTTTAAAACAAAGTGTAGCTGGCATTGAAAGCTACCCTAGCATGTGCCCAGTTTTATGTGGGTCGCTTTGCATGCTGAGATAGACTGTATTAAGCACACATGGGGCATGTAAACCCTAATGTGGTGATTTCCTTGGGAAAATGGCTCAAATACTCATAAAACACCAACCACCTAGCCGTCTTCCTTCATTTTGTTGCAATGATATTTTTTCAAATAAGATTCTATACCATTAAACATATGCCAGATTGGTGCAGTGGGTGATCTGGTATGGAGAATTTGTGGTAGAAAGTGGGGCGCACGCCGCGGCTTACCAGGCATGTGCCCCCAAATTTGTTACCCTCAAGCAGAAGTGCTTTGTAAAGCAGAAGTCAACATTTTGATGCCTAGTTTGAAGTTACCAAATTTGGGGGCCCATACGCGGGGAACATTTGAAAAACATGCCCATTTTGGGGGGAGTTGTCCACCTCTAGAAAATTGCTTGCTATCTTCCTAGGCTGTCCCGGCATTGACTATTATCAGGGGGCACCTTTTGGCTCCCAGGCAGTGAAACATTGCTTTCCTGGTCAGGACCTACAAAACGTCACAAGCTCAAATTCAAAACGTCACTGCTTGGAACACTGCTGCTCATCTAAAACGTCACTGCTTGGGACACTGCTGCTAGGAACACTGCTGCTCATTCAAAACGTCACTGCTTGGAACACCGCTGCTCATTCAAAACGTCACTGCTTGGAACACTGCTGCTCTTTCAAAACGTCACTGCTTGGAACACTGCTGCTTGGAACACTGCTTTTCTGGTCAGGACCTACAACGTCACAAGCTCAAATTTAAAAGGTTGCTCAACATACTATTGCCAGCTGTCCTCCTCCTAAAACAAAAGCACCCTTTTCGACCCCTCTGGAACCCTATGGAATATGCTCCCAAGTGCCTTGTAGGGTTCCATTGCATCGTAGATTCCACTGCATCGTGCTTTGAAGTATGTTTCTGAGAGCCTTGTTACTTTTCACTGCGTATGCTCCCAAGTGTCTTGTAAAACTTCACTGCTTCGTGAATTCCACAGCATCGTGCTATGAGTTATGCTCCTAAGTATCTTGTAAAATTTGACTGCATTGTGGATGGCAGGAGGACGCACTGGCAGGTGCATGCAGTCAAAGGCTATAACGTGACGTAACACTCCTTGACACTAAATGATACATTTGCTACACAGGGAACCTAACAACCTTCAGCCAGTGGCTGCTGACTTGTATTGGCCAACCACAAGTGGAAATGCTCAGATGTAACATGAATATGGCACAAACACACACACACACACACACTTTTGGAACATATAATAACGCATACTCATTCTGGGTTTCAGTCAGCCCCTTCTAGCAACACCACGATCAATCATCGACCACTCAACCTTCCTTACTGCTCACTTGCTCACTTAGTTTACGAACCCACCTGCTGAGGTGTCCAGGTAAGCAAGATGAGCTTGTGCTTGTTTGCAGCAAAACATTTGCATCAATTTCCTTTTCAATACTTCCGATCCCATGTATGTTTGGTTCCATGTGTATCCCATGTATGTTTGGTTCAATACTTCAGATCCCATGTATGTTTGGTTCCATGTGTATCCCATGTATGTTTGGTTCTTGTGTATCCCATGTATGTTTGGTTCAATACTTCAGATCCCATGTATGTTTGGTTCTTGTGTATCCCATGTATTTTTGGTTCCATGTGTATCCCATGTATGTTTGGTTCAATACTTCAGATCCCATGTATGTTTGGTTCAATACTTCAGATCCCATGTATGTTTGGTTCTTGATTTTTTTCCTACAGGCATGGGTTCGCATCACTTCGGAAATCCTTCAGGCGTTAGACACACAGCGCTACGTTGTGTTTTCCCAGCTACCAGGCGCGCATTGCGCTAGCAACAGGTAGGTCGAACAAAATACTTGATGTAAATCGTGTATGAAAAGTGGTTTGGAAGTGTCTACCCCATACGTGCCATGCTGATTGGCTTGGAGACGACTACAAACAACGCTCATAAGTACTCGAGCGTGTATCTTTTTGGCCGTCAGTCTTGCCAAGACGATTAATCAGATTTGAGAGTGATCAGCGCTTCTTAATAAAGGATAAGTAAATATTCGGCCCTTTTGATGCTTGCTGATTTCCGAATGTATGGCACAAATTAGCACTTGGGAGTGGTTTACATGCAGGGAATCACATTCTAATCTGAACAAAGACCATTCTGGCCTGCAACATGGTTGGTGTTTGATGGCCTACAACATAGCCTGCAACATGGCCTACAACAAATGGCCTGCAACAAATGGCCTGCAACATGGCCTACAACATGGCCTGCAACATGGCCTGCGACAAATAGCCTGCAACAAATGGCCTGCAACAAATGGCCTACAACATGGCCTGCAACATGGCTGGTGTTTGACATCAAAATAAGTGCTTCATCCATGTGCTTGCTGTCAGCACGCTCCTGCACTTGCTCTCTCTCTTTTGATTACACGCGTGTGCGACTGCTCTATCTGTGCGCACGCCTGTGGTTGATGTGTCTGTGCGCACACCCCTGCAGGTGCTGCATCCATGTGCACAGTTGTGAAGAATAGTACACACACACCTGTGAAGGACAGCACACGCACACACACACACACACGCACACACATACACATACGCCTGAGGCGGCCTTATTCATGGACGTACATGTGTGTGGTTAATCTCAGCGCACCTGTTGGAGTGGCTGCGGAAAGAGAGGCACCCTCAGCTGCAGGACAAGCAAGCGCAGAGGACGCTCGCACGTCCACACCACCTGGTACTGCTGCCCAGTCAGAAGAGGAGGCCAGACGTGATCACGTCTTGCGTGAGCTGCAGCGCCGGAAGGCTCGGGCGCTCAGGTGAAGTGGGTGATGTGGGAGAGGGTTTTGTGCTCCGGTCATGAGAACGGTGGATTGTGAGCAGGTTGCTCTGGTGAGGTTTGTGGGAGTGGGTGTTCCGGAAGTGAAAGTGGTGGTGGTGAATGGTGTGTGGCCAACCCTGTTTACATAACACCCTCCCACACCCATCGATACTCTGCAGCTGGCTGAGACTTCTGGTGATATGAAGGATTTGTGGTGTGATGGAAGAAGGACTGTTTAGCGAGGTCGGGCGCTCAAGGGACGCTGCTCGGCTCATGATCTGGGAGAGGTACCATGGCTTATTGAGGGCCACTTGAGAATCGCCACAAATGAACAAACAAAGCAGCTTTAGCAGAGGGGGGACACTGAGGCCCAAAATGGGTATGCTTTTTGCATGCTCCTAGAGCAGGTGGACCTAACTTGCAGGTTTCAAACTCAGCTCTGCTATATAGATTTATGTGCAGCTGAGCTTGAGACCTGCAAGTTAGGGCCACCTGCCTCAGCAGTTGCGGCGTGAACTCTACTTTTTGAGCAGCCATATGCTGTATCTGACTAGCCAGCGCACCAAGCTGAGTGATTTATAGTGTTTTGAAGTTTTGATCATTGCAAGGGAAATGGGGCAAAAAGACTAAGTGGATGGCAAGATATGCAAATTAATATGCCATTTCCCCTGGAAAGCACCCATCTAGGGTACAGGTGCACGACGTGTGCTTTTAGTCCTGTCATTTTGTACGCAGGGCGACTTGTCTAAATCTGAGCACATGCTCGGGTAGCTCATAAAAGTCAGCATCAGTTTGAAGCTAGGTTGGGTCCAATTTGATGAAGTGACGTGTGAGTAGTTGCACCTTTCATGCAAAAAAGAGCATGTTTGGGCTTTTGCCCAGTATCCCTCCTCTGCAACTTTAGAAACGTCGTGGGAGCCACCTGAGAATCAGCCGCAAATGAACAAATGTAAAATAAAGTATGTTAGATCCGCATGCTGAAGGGGTTCTGAAGCTTAGTGGGAAGTCACTTTAAAATCAGGCGCTCTGGAATTCCATGGCTTATTAGTGGAAGTCACTTTGGTATCATTGGATGATCAGGGACACTGGGGCTTGATGGTAACACAGTCCCATTCGCCGACCTCCCGCACCTGCAATCGCAAGCCCGTTGCTCCATGCACAGACCGTATTACACCAGGCCTGGTCAGTGATCACTTAAACCAGGCCTGATCAGTGATCACTTAAACCAGGCCTGATCAGTGATCACTTGAACCAGGCCTGATCAGTGATCACTTAAACCAGGCCTGATCAGTGATCACAGTTGATCACTGATCCATCACTGAGTTGCACCAGGCCTGATCAGAGCTGCCTGATCAGAGCTGCCATTTTACTGACCGAATTGCTTCACAGACCGCCACACAGACCGCCACACAGACCGAATTGACCTGCACAGACCGAACTATACCAGGCCTGATCAGGGCTGCCTTCTACCCTTGGTCCATGCTGGTTAGGCAGGTTGTGTGTGAAATTACATTCAATCCCCCACATCCGTAAAAGGACGCAGCACTCCTTTGGCATTCGGTGCCAAAAAGCTCCTGCGTTGCAAAAACACGCAGTTTTGTCTTTTTTGTGAACAGATTTAAGATATCCATTGCTCTATGTCCCCCCCTGTCTATTAAGGCATCTTCTGAATGTCAACATCTGCTGCTTGACTGTTTTCACTAAAGGTATAGGTCAAGCCTCTTGTTGTTCACCTCCAGAGACAGAGGCTGGTCCCACAAAAGCACATGAGGCTTGCCATGAATGCTCAGTGCTGAGGTGCTGAGCATTTCGCTACGCCTGGACAAATGCTACAACTAGCACATTGAAGTTCGCCCTGAGCTCTCAGTGCTGAGCATAATGCGATGCCCAGATAAACGCATCACCATAAGCAGGATGCCGTATTAAATTTGAACTGCTTGAGGTGCAGATATTCACCTTATGATGGTACACATAATCTATCTCTACACAAGCACTTGTTTCCGCGCATGAGCTATATGAACAAAGTACTCCCGTGAAGCACATGCACCACCTCCCACCTGCACAAAACACACAATACGCACGCGCAGGATAAGTCAAGCAGCAGGCGAAGTCAAGACTGTTGTGTATGACATGGTGTACCCCTGGAAGGTAAATTTTTTGTGTTTTTTGTGTTTTTTGCACAAACTTGACATCTGCTTTCCTGGATACGTTTGCTAAACCTGCGTGCCACACCCCTAGGATGCATTTGTTGACAGGATTGGATGAAAGCACGTCCCTCAAATTAACTGCTTGTATCCCTGCACAGACTTTAAATAACACTGTATTATCATTCTGACTTCATCATTTACTGGTATCATTGTTTCATAATTCACTGGTATCACCATTCTGACTTGTATACCTGCGCAGACTTTGAAGAACACTGGTATCATCATTCCTCCAGAACAAGTTGGAAACATGCAGCGTGTCCTCGAGGCTTTCGTCGCCATTACTGGGGGCACTGCCTACAGGTGTGGGTATGAGCTGGCTGCGTAGGAGTTTAGCATTTTTCCTTGAACAATCTTTTAAGTTCTCTTTTTAAACATTTTTCCAGACATTACTATACTTTGCAACATTTGAAACAGCACATTTCCATTAGCTTTGCAATTCATGTGTTTTTTGTAATATCTTTCTGCCCTGCCAGCCAGTGAGCAAGAGAGAACCTTTAAAAACACAAATGTGAAGAATCGCTCCAACTTAAATGGCACAAAATTCACTCAGCAACACGTCGCGCGCCAAGGCAATGGCGTTGATCCAGCAGCTGGTAAGATTAGGGTAAAGACTTGAAAGATTGGAAACGGCCTTCACTTCTTGTCGGACTGCTAGACATCCAGCGGTTGTAGCAAGCCCAAAAATAATCCAGGAGACGTGCCAAACTTGCAAATTCGTCCCCTTTCCAACAGATATGAATGCCCCTGCCTGTCCAATGCCACATCCCTAATTGTCCTATCAACAGGTAATTAATTGCACTGTCTGTGCAATTCTCCGGATAAAATTGTGTTTGTTTCTTCACCACTGCCTTCTGAACACATGTCTTTTTTCCTTCTTGCTTTCTTTTCTATAATTTTTAGAAATAGACTTCAGTCAAAAAGTGCGACTGCTACTACTAGTAGTTGCTTGCTTTCTTTTGTTATGTTTTGCCTATCAAAACAGCATTCCTTGCACTGTTTGCTCGTCTATTCATCCCCTATCTTTTTGCATATTTCATTGTAATAATTTGAACTATTTTAAATTATGTGGTACAAGCTGCAGAATTGTGTATGTGATACTTGCATCCAATTAACGGTTACAACGAATACAAACCCAAAACATACACAAAATATTTAACTGCTTGTACGGTAGCCGTACAACGTGCAGTTGAGCAAAACATGATTACTGCAAACAGTGAAACTACCACCGACTTCTAAAGGATAACAGATGATAAAAAATGTTTTCTAATTCAGGAAATATTAATGAAAAGAAGAAACGGTGCAACTGAGTTGAGTAAGATAATTTGCTGGAAATGCCCAAATTTGCACAGTAGCAAATACAGAATTGATGTTGCGTTCTTCAGTCGTATCATTATGCATTTGTTCATCACTTGATCTGACATTTTTATGCATTTTATGCAACTGAAGTTCATTAAATGAACGGAACAAGTCCAGTCACAGGCAGTTTCCTCAACACCCGTCCTGGATGACAATTCAATGCAATGCCCTGATGACAACATACAAATAGCAATACCGGAACATCCCAGAGTGTGAGAACGACTATTCTTCAGACAAATCGTGTTAGACCATCATCAAGAAAGAAAACTTAAGCTGGTAGTGATAACACATCCAGCACGGTTAAGGAAAGAAAATAAGGTGCCAGCAATCATAAACCCTTTAGTGCCAAAATCATAATTAGATGCCTATAACTAATGGGCGATAGGCAGCTTTGTGTTCGACCATTATAGTTTACACGCATCTAACTACTAGGCATTGCGCTCCACATAAGATTGTGCTTATTTTTTACTAGAAAGAAGAGAGAAAGCAGAGTATGCACGAGGCAGCCTGTAGCCTAGTCCATGGTGTTTTTTAACAGGGGACTTCCTTAATTAATAACCGCGGCAACTTTATATTAATACTTTTAATACTACATGCTCACCCTGCAGGCTGTGGGTTCATCATGTGGTCCACGATGTCCTGCAAGCAGCATTGTGAGGTATATGTATGCAACATTTACATTACAAGACCTGTGCAGCAATTACCACCCTGCTGATTATTATAATGGTTACAATGGTTACAATGGGGGGTGACCTTCAGCCAGGTTGCTTGACTGATCGGCTGCTGACTGGTCTCGTCCAGCCACAAATAAATCCATAAGCTCAGAAAGAAATAGAAAAGCCTATTGTTCTGCTGATTGTGGGTTCCATATGTGCTCCACGGTGTCCTGAAAGCAGCACTGTGAAGTATATGTATGCAACATTAACCTTACAAGACCTGAGCAACAATTACCACCCTGCTGATTGTGGGTTCCATATATGTGCTCCACGGTGTCCTGAAAGCAGCACTGTGAGACAGATTTTGTGCCTGCTCCTCAGCTGGCAGAACTTTGCAGGATGGCCCTCTACCTGTACCTGAGATAACCCAACATCAGCGGCATCAGACCAAGGGCAATTTTAAACACCATAAACGCCAGCTTAAATTCATGGATTGACTGCAAAACCCCTTTTCCCCACATATTGCGCACTATTAAGCACCTTCACGAGGCCAGGTTCAGGGTTGGTTTGCTTGCATACGAAGCGGAGCAAAAAGCAGCGGAGAGGAACTGAAATATGGTTGCATTGGTTTGAGAGGAAACTACGGCACTTGGCCTCGGTGCTTGAGACAGCAGACAAATAAAAAAACAAGGTGAACAAGCAGGGTTTGGCTGCAGTACGTTGTGACAATCATATGCTACCTTTGTGGGCTGTGTTCTGGAGATATGCCTGTTTGCTTGCACGGCTGTGACATAAACGCTTGTATGGCTGCGACTCAAACCAAAAAACAATTAAACAAAAAATCCCTGGAGTGTGGGATCTAGAATGCTAAGATTATGGCACTTAGCATACAGCTTGGCAGACCGGGCACTTGTTTCTGCTTTTTTTGAACATATGCCGGCTGCTATGCCCCCGTACATCCTGGAAATCATGGCTCTGCATTGATTTTACATACAAATTGCCCTTTCCTGGGTTTAGGGAGCACGCCCAAACTTGCTACGCATGGCTTGCACGAACTTTTCCTTACTTCTTGAAAATTTCCTTTTACCTTATGTCCATCCCAGGAAGGGGGGTTTGGGGGGGGAGGGGGCATTTTGGGCCGGAGGCCCAAAATTTCCACGTGCATATCAGGAATTATTTTTGGCGCCTCCTGTGCATCCCCTAATTTAAACTGTTTTTACTGAGCATCCTATATTCGCGCTGGCTGAAATCAGCTTTGACTCAATTTTTAATTTACTTCACAATGATCCAGACCTGTTAGCCCCTCTTGATTTACAGCTTATGTTACCTTTTTGTTGGCCGAGACCAGAAAGAATCCCACCATCTTAACTTATAAGGCTGCTGGTAAAAAAAAAACTTGCAAACCCTGTAACAAATGAGGCGTGGGCATATCAGAAGCCCTGCGTTTATATGTAGGGAGAACCCCCAAGAGAAAGTACCAAACCTTGCTTAATGGTGTAAATCCGCGTGCCCCATTTCCATTGCATATGCAACGTGTGATGCGTCACTGAAAGCACGAGTCTCCCGAGACCCACCTGAACTCTCAGAATCTGTGCCAGAAGTTTCTGTGCCACAGCTGCCAGGGAATAATGTTGAACCACGTACGAGCGTGCTGCCGCTCCTTTGGCTGCTGCTTCACCTATGGGGAACATAAGGTTTAATCGTTTGTATGACAGACATGCATACTCCTACAAATTTGCACCCATGAATAAACCAAGCTGTACACTGATAATATTGGCCTTAAGTTGCAGGACGGATTGGATGCCAATGTCAATTAGATCCTTAGGTACCAAACAATAACGAAAAAACTACACGGGCGTTTCGGCCACCCCCACACCACTGAAGGAAAGACAGGCACCTAGTGATGACTAGTGGCTAGTCCTTGGCAATTGTAAAAGCATGAAAAATGAAAAGCGTCTCACCTACCTGAATTCTGCACCACATGCCGCATCAGGAACTTCAGGTGTTCCTTTGAAGGCTGTGCCCATCGCTGGTGCTTGAACCACTCAAAAGAATTCGCCCCATTATCCCCAGCCTCGACAATGCCATCCACTCTGATGGGGTAACCCACCCCCTCGTGCAGGAACGCAGCAACACCGCTCCAATTGGTGGATATGACAGGCATGCCCATGGACATGGCCTACACACATTGTGTTACAGTGCTATTACGGTGCTATTACGGTGCTGTTGCAACAGGAAATAATGCTGGAGCACAAGCGTACATGCATGTTATCTGTATTTCGTTTTGCACAAGTATAGACCAAGCACATCTGATGTGCACGAGAAACACTATGCACGTTTAATGTGCACGAGCAGATCAAATACCTCAATTTGAGGCCGCCCCCATCCTTCCCCATGCGTCGGTATGACCAGCGCATCAGTTGCACGATACAGGCCCGGGAATGCATAGTCAGGGATGTGGCGATCATGCACCCAGACGCAAGGAAGCGCGTCGTACTGGCTGTCATGCGTAATGCTCAAGTGGGGAGCTGCAGCGGTGCGGATGTAGGAGCGGAAGTCATGAACCTGCGCAGGTGAGACGGTGTGAGATCAGACGATGAGATCTACAATGCTCAGGCATTGAGATCTACAATGCGCAGGTTAGACGGTGTGAGATCAGACAATGATATCTCGACAAAGTGCTAGAATGCCAACGGGGTCTAAGAAAGTGAATTGCGATCAAGCAACTCAAGACGCTGCAAAGCAGCACGCAAGTGATAATTCAAATACACAGACATATAAGAATCGAAGCTGACCTGCACGTTAAAAAAGGGAGGAAGGCAAGATGTGATGACGTAGCGTGCATATTTATAATAGGCAAAAGAAAAGTGCACGTCGGTTGCCTTACAGGGATGACATGGCGTACATGTTGGTCACGGAAATAACAGTATATGCTAGCTGCCTTGCAATCATGACATGGCGTACATGTTAAACAAGTAAAAGGAAAGTGCACGCCAGTTACGAGAGTTGCCTTACAGGCAAAACATGGCGCACATGTTGGTCACAGGCAACAGCGAACTTCAGAGTTTCGGTTGCCTTGCAGATGCAAAATGCGAACAAGGACAAGGCAATGCCACCTCAGCCTGCGCAACTGAGCCCTTGTACTTGGTAGGAGTAAAAAAGGCAGTATTGGGAATGAGGAGTGGCTACGCACTCGTGTCTTACTCATTGTAGATTGCTGTATGAGCACAAGACCTCTCAGCAGCACACGGCACAAGGAGCCTTTTACTGTTGGTTGTGTGTTAATCCTTTTTGAGCCAACCAAGTAAACAAGCTCACCTCTTCCTCGCTTGCCCTGGTCACAATATGCAGCTCTACTTCTTCACGATCCTGAAGAAAAGCCAGGAATGTTGACTCTTTAGCCTGTTGTGTATATCAAAGCATTGTCAGAACAAATAGGCTCATGTGTGCACCACAGCATGGTCAGAACAAATAGGCTCATGTGTATATCACAGCATGGTCAGAACAAATAGGCTCATGTGTATATCACAGCATGGTCAGAACAAATAGGCCCAGGCAAGTGAGGGCGCTAATGGCGTGTCCATCTGCAACTAATGATAGCAAGCTGCTGCGTTGCTGAAGATGCAAAGAAGTTCAAGATGCTGCATTCCTGGTGGTCATCTGCAACTAAAGATTGCGAGCTGGTGCATGGCTGATGATGATTTACCTTTGTGATGCTTTACCTTTGTGATGCGTTATACTTTACCTTTGCGATGCTCTACCTTTGTGATGCTTTACCTTTGTGATGCTCTACCTTTGTGATGCTTTACCTTTGTGATGCTCTACCTTTGTGATGCTTTACCTTTGTGATGCTTTATGCTCTACCTTTATGATGCTTTACCTTTGTGATGCTTTACCTTTGTGATGCTTTACCTTTTTGATGCTTTACCTTTGTGATGCTTTACCTTCGTGATGCTTTACCTTTTTAAACTCCTCCACATAAGCCTCCAAAAGCGTGTGCCAATTCTTCCTCGCCTCCCATTTGAACACAGAAAGGAAGCGGTACGGGTGAGGAAGCGGGGTGCTGCTGTTTCTATTGGCAGGTGAACCCGAGTTGCCACAGTGGCCAAAGACGAGGGTCCCTTGAGACAGATCGTAGGGTTGGCGAACACAGGCTGGGTTGAAGTGTGCAGTGTCCACACCCTGCCCAAGATCATGCCGGCAATACAGTGAGCATTGTCACGTATTTGATGTATAGGGCAGAGTTCCAAGGACAGTAGAGTCAGGGGCCAGTTTTCTGCGTCCATAGCTTTAGTTTGCACGCAGAAGCAATGCAAACAGCGCACCTGAGGTAGTACAAACAGCTTTGACGGGGAAACGCCACCAAGCTTGAAGGCCTCCACATTTGAGTCAGAGGGAACCCAGACCTGAAAGCACCAGGGCACGCACACAACAAAGGGAAGAGGGGGTTGGCTGAGATCAACTCCGCAGATGTTTGCAAAACTGTACCACATGAACTGAAGTGCAATTATAGTCGGGCCATACACAAGTGTGAAACTAAAGAAGGGGACAGGTGGGAAAGCAAGCATTCTGTCCTAACCAATAAGAGCTGCGCACAAGAGTAAGCATCTGTCTGTCCTAATCGCTAAGAGCTGCGCACAAGAGTAAGCATCTGCACGCTTGAAAACAGGCACGAGGAAAATCTTTGCAAGGGTACAATCCTTTACAAAGCCAGCATGACTGACCTCGTCCAAAAGGGTGGTATAGGCAGCAAGCTCGGCAGGCAAAGCTTGGGTCTCAAACATACTCCGTCCTATTTGGTACACCTAAGAAATATAGGAGGTTTACTTAATTTGTAGCCACGTTGTCAAACAACCATTTGGTAAACCTATGGAAAATAGGAGGCAGTGATTGACAAGGCTTGTAGGTAGGTTATCAATCACTGAACATACTGCAGACAAAGGCTGTTTGGCTTGTACCTAGGGTATCAAACATACTCCGCCCTGTTTGGTTCACCTACACAAAGGAGGAGGCAGTTATTAATTGCAGACAAAGGCTGTTTGGCTTGTACCTAGGGTATCAAACATACTCTGCCCTGTTTGGTTCACCTACGCAAAGGAGGAGGCAGTGATATATTGCAGTCAATCTGCTCATTTGCTCATATGTTTGGTATTGGTGGATGTATACTTAAAGTTGGCCAAAACTGTATTTCTGGCAAGGAGATCTATAAAGTACAGTCATATAAAGTGTTACAGTAGTCCTTCTTTTTGGCAGAGAGATCGCAAAAATGCAGTCGTATATTAAGTGTATCAGCAATCCTTATCAGGGTCATTCAATCCCTGTACATTTTGGTACAAGGTAGAAACATTTAGTTGTACAGCACGCTTCTTCAAACCTGAGCAACCTCAAAAGCACGGACATGAATAATACGTGATGACAATGTGGTCCAAGCTTGAGGGACTTTTTGTAACCATTGTAACCATTGTAACCATTGTGGGACTTTTTGCACACAAGTGCAACCGCTGACGACACTTGTATTTTTCTCTGCAGGAAATGGATCGACTGCTTGTGCTTTTTTTTTTGGTTCCCACTTCTACCGTCTGCTTCCACGGCACAGGGTGGCACGCGCTGCTTTTACATACGCCCCTTTCTTTTGTTGAAGACTTTCCATTCAGACAAGAACTATGAGATCCGAGAGGCAAACATGTAATGGACAGGCACAGCTCTGCACCTGACCTCCTCCCACACAAATTGCAGCACAAAACGGCATCCCTAGGCGCAGGATTTTCGTTGAGGCAGGCACATGTCAGGGGTTACAGGGGTTACAAGGAAGGCCTACAGCCCGAGACTCTGGCTGATGGCAATTGGCTGGTGAAACAAAATCAACCAGTGTCGAAAATTGAGACTACATCTGACACAAACTTGAGGAGTCTGTATGAGTCATGATTCAGGAATGCATTGATCTCAAAATCAGTGACACTGTGAGGCGGGCACAAGTCTACGGCTGTGAGGCAGGCACATGTCTATACTCACTCACATGTCTATACTCACTCACATGTCTATGGCTGTGAGACAGGCACATGTCTATACTCACTCACATGTCTATACTCACTCACATGTCTATGGCTGTGAGACAGGCACATGTCTATACTCACTCACATGTCTACGGCTGTGAGGCAGGCACATGTCTGCCGCTGTATAGCAGCTCATAATAGTGTATCAGCCCAACATATGTGGCTGCCGGTTACCCCTTTGTACACCCTTTGTAAACCCTTTGTATAACACTTCATATTAGTGTATCAGCCCAACATATGTGGCTGCCGGTTTACCCTTTGCAAACCCTTAGTAAACCCTTTGTGTAACAGTTCCCTCTGACAGGCGCAACTCCCTGCGTGGAATTTTGATGCAATGCACTTTTTTGCGTGAAGAGTCCTTCGTTGCAGAGCGACTTACAACGCGAGGCGCGACAAATCTGTCAGGGCAGGGGCACCCACTTTCTTCAGGCATCCCCATGAGACCTTGCTTGAACATTCGCTGCACTGCCTTGGTGTAGTGGATGGGGTACCACCTGTGCGTGTGTATTGTAATATTGTAATAGCAGCTTGATAGACCTTGCTTGAACATTCGCTCCACTGCCTTAGTGTAGTGGATGGGGTACCACCTGTGCGTGTGTATTGTAATAGCAGCCTGATAGATTTTGCTTAAACATTCGCTGCACTGCCTTGGTGTAGTGGATGGGGTACGACCTGTGCGTGTGTATTGTAATATTGTAATAGCAGCTTGATAGACCTTGCTTGAACATTCGCTGCACTGCCTTAGTGTAGTGGATGGGGTACCACCTGTGCGTGTGTATTGAAACAGCAGCCTAATAGATCTTGCTTGAACATTTGCTTTGCTGCTTTGGTAAAAGAATTAGGGTACGATATACAAGCGCACAAATTGCAGGTCCTCAATAAATTGCCTGTCTGTTGCAAAGCGTATACCTGGATCAAATTATTGACACCCATGATCATTATTGAATTCATTTGCATTTTATGTGCAGTAGAAATTGCAAGCATACAGGCTACTATCTTTCCAAATTTTAGGGCGATAGCGGTAGACATTGAATTTAGCGAACACTCCCCCTCTCTAGGATCACCCCTCAGCCTTGTACGGGCGGACCGCATGAAGGACGATCCAACAACAACAACAACAACAACAACAACAACAACAACAACAACAACAACAACAACAACAACAGCATAATGGACGAGGAAAGCAACAAGAGCAAGTTAAAACATGGTTTACCTAGGATCACCCCTCAGCCTTGTGCGGGCGGACCGCATGAAGGACAATCCAACAGTATAATGGACAAGGAAAGCAACAAAAGCAAGTTAAAACATGGTTTACCTAGGACGACCCAACAAGCAAATTGGAACCGCCTTGGGCCCCTGATATCACAGGTCGCAAAGAAGACCTGGTAACAAAATCAACCGGTTTGGCAACAAAAAAACAGCACTCTCGGCACCTGATACCATTCGTTTTCAAAGAAATATCCAGCACCAAATATCACCCATCTCAATTTGCAACCACTTGGTAGCAAAGACACAGAGGCACAGTTTCGGCCTACCGTGTGTCATCTCTCAGCCTACCACGAATCATCCCTTGGCTTACCATGATTCTTCTCTCAGCCTACCACGAGTCATCTCTCAGCCTACCACGAATCATCCCATGGCTTACCATGATTCTATCTCTCAGCCTACCACGAATCATCCCACGGCCTACCCCGATACATCTCTGCGCCTACCGAGAGTCACCTCTGCCCACCATGACTCATCTCTCAGCCCACCATCACTCGTCTCTCAGCCTACCACGAGTCATCTCTGGAAATGCGCCAGCAGTCAGGGAAGCAATGGCACAAGGATATCAGGGGGCGATCGCGGTCTTCCGTTGACAGCCGCTGTAATGTGTGCATGTGTGCAGCAAACAGTGGGGGTACCGCTACAAGCAGCAAGACAAAGAAAGGATCTCTCAAGCAGGCAGCATAATCCAGTCTAATCCAGTCTAATCCACTCCCGACATGAATGACGGAAAGGGAAAGGGCCTTTGCCGCAAGCCTTTTGGTACTACGTACCGTGAAGCTCTATGAGCATTGCAGATAAAAAAGTTTGCTATAAACACAATTATACAGGGCTGATAATGGAATTGACGACAATGCCTATACCTCTGCCATTTTCTGACGTGGATGAACAATTAAAACAATTCCAGCCACTGTAGTGTGTGCACATGTGCAGGAAACCAGTGGGGGCAAGCACCAAGGCTGAGCTAAATATTTTTTGCTGTGCTTCCAAGGCACTGCCACTCTCTGAAACAGGACGTTTTTAGGGTTGGCCAGAACCATACATGTATAGGTATACACGGTGTATATATGGTATTTTTGGCAGGGAAATCACCAGATAAGGTCATATACGGTGTATATATACAGTTCTGGCCAACCCTAGACGTTTTATCACGGCACTTTCTTATGGCACTTTCCAAAATACACACATAAGCGCCGTACTCAACAAGCCCCATTCTCCACCCCCTGAAACTGCAAAACCTGGTTTAATTCTTTTTTTAAAGCTAAGACGCTAAGTTTGATTTTGAAGGTATCACATAGATCAAGGGGAGATAGCAAAATCCCTACTATGCTGGAAATAGAGGAAAATTGAAAGAATAAGGGCAGCAAGAGGGGCCGGTTGGACATTGGACATATGCACTCACAATCGCAAAACTGCTTACTATCAGCAAAGTAGCAGGAAACTGGGTGTACCCAGCCTACTGTTGGTACATACAAAAGTGTTCACGTGCGATAAGCAGCTATCCACTCGCTTGTAAGATTGGTGGACTTGTCGATGACTGTGGACTACTGTGCTGGGCTTCACACATTTTGTTGTTTCCACCTTGCAAGGACAGCACCAATCCTAGCATTTCTTACCACTAGCTGCGTGTAGAAGGAAATAATACATTGCCATCAAAATCATAAAGTGGTCTAGATAGGCTCAAGCCCTGCAGGCACACGTGAGAAAGTGCTGTTCAAAAGTAGGCCCTATTCAGAGTTCAGCTCTGTGCTACATCATTGCAACACGCACCACTTAAACGGTGTGTGCCTCCAGGCTGCTCTAAGCTAAAATGTTGAGTTTGTGTCAGATTTAGTTTCAGTTTTCGACACTGGTTGTTTTTGTTTCACCAGCCAATTGCCATCAGCCAGAGACTCGGGCTGTAGGCCATCCTTGTAACCCCTTGTAACCCCTAAAATGTTGAGCTTCTGAGGAGGACCAATGAGCAAAACAGCCAACCCAACTGTCTTAACAACCAAGTACGTTATTTATAGAGTCGGCCAGAACCATACATATACGGTGCATGCACGGTATTTTTGGCAGGGAAATCACCAAATATACGGTCATAAACGGTGTATATATACGGTTCTGGCCAACCCTAGTTATTTAACAGTGTACAATTTACTTCTCACACATTCCCTAGTTATAACTCGTTTGTGGTCACTATGCTACAGTTCTCAGCAGAGGTACCTTCTAAGTACACGACAGTGTGTGTACTAAGTTTCAGTATTTGTTTCGTGCTTCCTCTAGCTTCTGTTTCTTTTGTTTAGCCAGGTGTACTTTCAGGCTTTTTCCAAACCTCCCACTGAGTTGCCCATGAGGCATAAATAGTGATGTAACCTTACCCAAGTTTTAGTCACTCTGTGGTGGCCAGCCAGTGATACGCTGCGCTGCATGCGCTTGCAGCGCAGTATGTCACTGGCATGCCATTGAAACGGGCTGTCACTCATGGTGCACCAAGCCCTGAAGATTTCACTCATGGTGCACCAAGCCCTGGAGCTGTCACTCCTGGTGCACCAAGCCCTGGAGATGTCACTCCTAATCTCTTAATGCTCACTCATGCTGCACCAAGCCCTGGAGCTGTCACTCATGGTGCACCAAGCCCTGGAGCTGTCACTCCTGGTGCACCAAGCCCTGGAGCTGTCACTCCTGGCGCACCAAGCCCTGGAGCTGTCACTCCTGGTGCACCTAGCCCTGAAGCTGTCACACAATTTAGAGTTGTTCGCACCTTGGTGATGTTAGCAACAGTCTGCTCCTCAAGTAAGCGCTTGAGATCCTGCGGCATGCTCTCCACAATTGAGGCGTGTACCGTGTCTCCCTTCTGCAAAGTATACATGCAGAGGAGTTTACATACAGAGCCTCAAGAGCCTCAGATCTGTGCCTCAGATCTCTAGAGGCAAAGCACATTGAAGCATACACTTCGCGGCGCCAGGCCCATGGCAGCCCCAGTATTTGATGAAGCCATTCTGCAGCACAAAGCCTTCAAGATTTTAACTACCGGTACACTTCTACGGCAATGTGTCTTGTGTCCCCAGATGTGCTGCTGCCTGTGAGTTGCCACTACTTTGGTCTTGTGGCTTGTGCAGGACTTGGTGCAGTTTGCGCTGTTTGCAAAGAGACTGCTCGGGTGGGACTTAGAATAACTGTTCATGTAAACTGTGCACCACCTCAGGTTTGCTGCCGGTGCTGCTGATCCTGAAAAGCATCATCCCTTCAACACGACATACTGTCCTATGTATAAATACTCCTATGTATAAATACTCCTATGTATAAATACTCCTCATTTCCATCAAATTTATCGATTGTGTTATACGACCTTATGGTGGGACAAGGCCGTTATTGCCCGTGACATATAGGTAGGGTTGGCCAGAACCGTATATACACACCGTATATGACCGTATGTATGGTGATTTACCTGCCAACAATACCGTAAATACACCGTATATACCTATAAATGTATGGTTCTGGCCAACCCTACATATAGGAAAACGGGGAATTATCAATCACAGCAAGATCCTTGTTCCGACTTCAACAGTGCCTTCCTTCAGCATTGTTTAAGGGACCTAACAGCGAACACGGAAACTTGACACACTCCTTGTTTATGGCAAAACTGCTACTGACTTCCAATGAAGCATGGCATAGAGCTGTAAGCGCGGCAGGCTGCGGTCTGAGCAGTGCGAGAAATATAAAAATGTGAAGCTAGAATGCCATCATACTATTTCTCAAGCCAGACAGTTGTGTTTCCTGACACTTTCCCTGATCGAAACTTCCAATCCTAGATATTCATTTCCCCATTAATGACCAGAATGCCCACCTGTAAGACCCAAACGTCTTCCCTTGCAACAAGACCTGAAGTCAGCAAGCCCAGGATGTAGCTTCCTGCCTCACTCCCATATCCTGTGCATGCGGTGCAATTTAGAGACTCGTCGGGGCACTTGCTATTAAAGCACTGAGGGGCTACACAAGAATGCTCAGTCAGCCACCAACCCAAGGTGTCACTTGGTAGGGTGAGCGAGTACACCCGTCCTTTTAAGTGTGTAGCTGATCAGTTTACAAGGACGCGTTATTTTGGTTTTGCATTGCCTCGACATCATCTTCAGCTTCCATCATGCTTGCGAAGCAGCATCCTGGGATGTTCTACCCTGTCCCGTACATACCGCTCTGGCTCCAAAACGCTGCCTGCCAAACAAGCGGATACTTTAGGCGTAGTGGCTGACTGCTGCGTGCTGCCTCCGCAGCACGTGTATCATAAACGGCAATGTCCGTTGGCAAGAAATTGGCAGCTGTGCTCCTCCTGCGTGATGTGATGCCCCCTGACTGCAGCCATGCTTTGGGAATTGCGGAGTCAGCTACTTTCCGGTGTGCGTAGCTTGTGTATGCAACAGAAGAAGAAAGGAGCAGGAGGGCACCAAAGACAAGTGTTCCTAGAAGCCCGAGGAACAGCAGCTTTTGATTGAGTGGGAACCTCAGCACAGCCTTTTGAAGTTTACTCTCTTCCTCAAGGGTATGATGGCCCACATCAGGAACTTCGTTTACTCCCCGCAACCTCATGTCCCCATATCCAGTCTAAACAGGTTAAGTATATGGAAGTAAGAGCAAAATTATTAATAAATTAGTGTCGAAAATTTTGAGGTGCACTGTTTTACCCCTGTAATCCTGTAAATGAGGATTCAGCATGGGGCGGACCTAACGGCAGCTGGGAGCAATTAATAAGTTGACTGACAACACACACACACACACACACACACACACACACACACACACACACACACACACACACACACACACACGCACGCACGCACGCACG
>Ga0307963_1000757_pt1 | contig 22972 bp, 23 predicted proteins | sample OrgLakmetagen594_FD_201829 | JGI IMG/M metagenome (GOLD analysis project Ga0307963, IMG submission 201829) | Saline water microbial communities from Organic Lake, Antarctica - #594 | ecosystem: Environmental > Aquatic > Non-marine Saline and Alkaline > Saline | place: Antarctica: Organic Lake... | reverse complement strand
GAAGCTGTTGTCGTTCCAGGCAAGTGTTCTCACTACAGCACGTTTCGTCCCACATTTGCTACTTGCTGTCCTGGGGTGTGGGTAAACCATTGGCCACGGCCATCTGGCCTCAGAAGCTGTTGTCGTTTCAGGCAAGTGTTCTCACTACAGCACGTTTCGTCCCACATTTGCTACTGCTGTCCTGGGGAGTGGGTGAGCCATTGGCCACGACCATCTGGCTTCAAAAGCTGTTGTCGTCTCAGGCAAGCATATACAGTAAGAATGACCATAAATCGGCGGTCAGGTGAACAGGGTATGCTTGTTTGCATTTGTGCGCGCATTCCAGACTTAAGAGCTGCTGCCTCTCATAGATGCTGAAGTAAACAAGCGGAGCCTTTAAAGTCCATGAAGTAGAGCCTTTGAAGTCCATAGATAAAGAGCCTTTGAAGTCCATAGATGCTGAAGTATACTAGCAGGCCTTTGAAGTCCATGAAGTAGAGCCTTTGAAGTCCATCAGATTGGAAGTCCATAGATAAAGAGCCTTCGAAGTCCATAGATGCTGAAGTATACTAGCAGGCCTTTGAAGTCCATAGATGCTGAAGTAAACCAGCGTATCCTTTGCAGTCCATGAAGTCCATGGATGCTGAAGCAAACCAGCAGAGCCTTTGCTGCCGAAAGCTGAACGCACGTGTTTTGATGCATGGCAAAGACCAACCATTCACTCAAGCGCGCACGCGAGCGGTAAAGTGTGCAATAAACACTCTTCATGCAAATGGCATACTACTGCCGTATGAATATGCTAATGCAGCACACCCTTCTTCACTCAAGCGCGCACGCGAGCGGTAAAGTGTGCAATAAACACTCTTCATGCAAATGGCATACTACTGCCGTATGAATATGCTAATGCAGCACACCCTTCTTCACTCAAGTACGCACGCAAAAGTTCAAAGCGTGCTTCTGAATTACTTGCTCTTCTTGCAAACAAGATACTACTGCCGTATGAATATGCTAATGCAGCACACCCTTCTTCACTCAAGTACGCACGCAAAAGTTAAAGCGTGCTTTGAATTAATTGCTCTTCTTGCAAACAAGATACTACTGCCGTATGAATATGCTCATAAAGCACACCCTTCTTCACGCAGGCTGAGGTCGCACGCAGGAGGAGCTCGCTCTTGAATTACATGCTCTTCCTGCGAATGACGCCGCTTCTGCCTAACGTATTCATCAGCGTGGCTTCTCCTATAGTGGGGGTGCCGCTGCACATATTTGCGTTAGGTGCGTTTTGTGTGCCTTGGTTTGCCTGTTTACATGAAGTTCTGTAGAAGCGCATCCCATGCATCCTTTCAATTGCATGTATGCATGACTGCCTTGCACGTGTTGCGTGTGTGTGATCATGCACTTATTTCCATGGTTATTGTCGAAGCGTGATCCGTGTCCCTTTTCAGTTGCATGTGTGCATGACTGCCTTGCACGTATTGCGTGTGTGTGATTATGCACTTCTTTGCATTGTTATTGTCAAAGCGTGATCTATGTCCCTTTTCTGTTGCATGTATGCATGACTGCCTTGCACGTGTTGCCTGTGTGTGATCTTGCACTTGTTTACGTACTCTTTGTAGAAGTGCAATCCGTGTCCCTTTTCAGTTGCGTGTGTGTGTGTGCGTGCATGTGTGTGTTCACACACTTCTTTGCACATGTCTTTGCAAGGGTCAGCCAGATATTTTTGTTTACCTAAATGTATAATATTTAATGCATTGTAACACTCCATCTGGGTGATCAGTAAATCAGGGGGTGATCAGTATTATAATATAATATTGTAACAAATAATATAACATTCCGTATGGGGTGATCAGTAATAGTTTCTTATTTTTCTCCCTTCGCTTAGCTATGCACGTACATTCCTTTTCGTGTGTTTGCTCAATTGTTTTCCAAATACCAGTCATAATTTACACCGGACGACTTTTTTGAACAAATTTCCGCAACTGAATCTGCACACACACACACACACACACACACACACACACACACACACACACACACGTACACACACACGTACACACACACACACACACAACACACACACACATACACTAGAAAACTTAAACCCTGGCACCCATAATTTGGGACGCTTTAGTTCTCAACTCATGCAGTACATACATTCACACACATGCACACATAAATACACACACATACACTCCCAAAACACGTAGCAACGCTGCTGGGTTGTGCACCCAACAATTTTGTGGCGGCGAACGCGGGCGCACATTTAGGGGAGCTGAACTCCATCTCAGATCTGATGAGTCCCAGGCTTGTGGCTTTCATGGGGGTCATGGGCTTCATAGGTGCGTGGTTTTTAATTTTGGGGCGTAGCCATAGGTGCGTAGCCATACTTTCGTAGCCATATATGTGCATAGCCATAGGTGCGTAGTTGTAGGTGCGTTTGGTCATAGGTGCGTAGCCATAGGTGCGTAGCTATTAGTGCGTAGCCATAGGTGCGTAGCCATAGGTGCGTAGTCATAGGTGCGTAGCCATAAGTGCGTAGCCATAGGTGCGTTTAGCCATATATGCATATATGTGCATAGCCATAGGTGCGTAGTCGTAGGTGCGTAGTCATAGGTGCGTAGCCATAAGTGCGTAGCCATAGGTGCGTAGCCATACTTTTGTAGCCATATATGTGCATAGCCATAGGTGCGTTTAGTCATAGGTGCGTAGCCATACTTTCGTAGCCATATATGTGCATAGCCTTAGGTGCGTAGCCATTAGTGCGTAGCCATTAGTGCGTAGCCATAGGTGCGTAGTCATTGGTGTGTTTAGCCATATATGTGCATAGTCATAGGTGCGTAGCCATAGGTGCGTTTAGTATAGGTGCGTTTAGCCATTGGTGCGTAGCCATTGGTGCGTAGCCATACTTTCGTAGCCATATATGTGCGTAGTCGTAGGTGCGTAGCCATAAGTGCGTAGCCATTGGTGCGTTTAGTCATAGGTGCGTAGCCATTGGTGCGTTTAGTCATAGGTGCGTTGCCATTGGTGCGTTTAGTCATAGGTGCGTAGCCATTGGTGTGTTTAGTCATAGGTGCGTTGCCATTGGTGCGTAGCCATACTTTTGTAGCCATATATGTGCATAGCCATTAGTGCATAGCCATAGGTGCGTAGCCATAGGTTTACTTTCAGACATAGTGCGTAGCCATATGTGCGTAGCCATTGGTGCGTTTAGTCATAGGTGCGTAATCATAAGTGCAGAGTTATAGGTGCGTATGGATTGGACTTGGCCGGTACAGTTTGTGTGTGTGTGTGCGTGCGTGTGTGTGTATGGTGGTGATGGGGGGGGGTATTCTAGGCTTTCCAGTACCTAAGCTAGGAAGGCAAACGTGTTTTGTCTCATAGCCACAAACGCTCCCTATCCTCGTCAGAATTTCCTTGAGGACTAGGGTTGGCCAGAACCATATATATATATACGATGTACGGTGTATATATGCGGTATTTTTGGCAGGGAATTATGTTGCTTGGGATCATGGAATTATTTTTCTTTCCTTACCCACTCACTCGCTCAATGACGCTGTGCAGCATTGAAACCCGGGCTGTAGGAGGGAACAGGCATTGGCCCTTGTCCGTATTTTTGCCCGCATTTTCCTTACCCACTCACTCGCTCAATGACGCTGTGCAGCATTGATACCTGGGCTGTGGAAGAGAACTGGCATCGCCAAGTCCGTGGCCGAGAGCCAAACTCAAGAGGAAGCGGTGCAGGCAGATACTAAAAAGCATGGTTGAGGCTTGGCGTGCATCAGGCAGATACCGAAAAGGATGGTTGAGGCTTGGCGTGCGTCAGGCAGATACCAACAAGGATGGTTGAGGCTTGACGTGCGTCAGGCAGATACTAAAAAGGATGGTTGAGGCTTGGCGTGCGTCAGGCAGACACCGAAAAGGATGGTTGAGGCTTGGCGTGCATCAGGCAGATACTAAAAAGGATGGTTGAGTCTTGGCGTGCGTCAAGCAGATACTAAAAAGGATGGTTGAGGCTTGGCGTGCGTCAAGCAGATACCAAAAAGGATGGTTGAGGCTTGGCGTGCATTAGGCAGATACCGAAAAGGAAGGTTGAGGCTTGGCGTGCGTCAGGTACACATAGGGGGCCTGTGGCCAAACCCAAATGGACAAGCCACAGGTAAGGAGGGGCGTACACACATGCACAAACACACACACACAAACACAAACACACACTCACACTGGGAAGAGCAACATTGAGGGACATTTTGGAGGGTGAGCTACAAGAGAACACTGTGCAGGGCGTTGGAGCCAATCCTCACATTGGTTCAGAGAACGCAGCCAGACCTGACAGAGCGAAATTCTTGGGCATATATGCATGTATGTTATCTTAAGAGCGTAGATTGATTACTCCTTTTGTGTGTACGTGAGTGAGTGATCCTGTACTGACTCGTAGGTGCTGTTTGTCAAGAGCGCTGACCATGCACTGACTATCTTTTCGTAATCCTAGGAAACGCTGTCGATTCTTCGATTTTTGGACATAACATTTGCATCTCCGTGCAATTGTGCCTTAAAAGTGCAAAATATGCTTAGCTGATTCAATCTAGAGTCATCATTGGATTGTAGGAAGAAGCAACGCGGCATTGCACTGTGGTTTTGATTGTATCAAACGAGTGGGACTCCCTGCTTGTCAGGCAGTAGCTATTTTGGCTCTATGTAAGAAAAGAAAAAACAGGCTACTCAGGCAGTGGAAAATCACTCCCCATATTAATTATTATTATTATTAAAAGGAGCCACTTTGGTACCGGGTACCGTAAAACTCCTCCACCAATAGAATAAGAAGATGATCAATGGGGATCGGAGGGTTGCAGGCTTGACCTGAAACCGTCTCCTGATGAGAGTTGATAATAGTGCTGGAAAGGACACGTCTGGTATGGACAAAATTGGCAGCGTAATTGACAGAATGAACATGAAGCTTGGAAGCAAGTTCTTAAGTCTTTGAGAATCAAGACCCAGCTCCTTAAAAGGTTCCAGCGTGTGATTGTTGTAGATGGTGCCACCCACTCCCAAAAGGATGAGGTGGAAGGTAAGCACTTTAAAGGTCTGGAGCAGAGGCCTGTATGCTGTTCCTGCACGGTGCTCAGCTGATTGTACGGTCAAGTGTCCTCACAGTACTTGACCCCGATGAGGTGAATGTCACGTTGGAGAATGCTGATATCTTTGGGTCAATGCTGTCTGTAGAAAGTGGATCTGTTGGTGGCGACTGGCGGTGCTGTAGAAGTGCTCCAGGTCTCCCTCAATTGCCCCCTGTCTGCCAATCCTAAGATCCCGCACCCCTTCGTTGCTAGTCTGTTGCCTTTTTGTTTTTGCGGAGATGGGAGCAACCATTACAGCATCCGAAGTTTAACCTGTTTTCGTCTGAGAAGCGGGGTGGAAAGAGCCACTTTGGTATAATCCTGGTTTCAGCTGTTTTGGGAATCTGGAGATTTTGCACAGTTAGCCGTTTGCTGCTATATCCATGCAGACATCCTAGGGAGCCTGTCTTGCTGATGGCTTTGAAGATCATGCTGCATATTAAGTTGTGTCTCTTAGTGATCATATTTCTGATTTGCGTGTGTTGGCATTCAGAGAGGATATGCAGGGCACTGTCTAGTTGAGGGCGTAGGGGGCAGTTAGGCTTATTGAGTGCTTAAACCATACCGCATGCCTTTGGTTGTACAGGGTCTCTGTTCTGTACTTCATAATGATGCACTTGGTTTTAACAGGGACATTGGATGCTGCTAGGTAAGCGTCGCTAGCGGCTCCATTGGCAGAGCCATTTGATAAGAGTCTGGTAGTTTTCATGATAGTTTGCTGTACTGGCATTTCCTAGTTTTTGGAGGGGGTGCATGTGTGCTTGCAAGGCGTTATGGTTGGAAATGTACCAGAGCCTTGAGGTAGGTGACTGGGCTGTGTTTGGGTGGTTTTGTTCGATTCGGTGTTCTTCATATTCTTTTGCAAGCCAGTAGATAGTGTAGAAGGAATATCCCCCAGGTCCAGCTGTTTCGATGGAGTAATCCGCAACGTCAGAGTAGGTATTAATTGATTTTCTAGCAAGAGCGTCAGCATTTTCATTGCCTATACCTGCGTGGGATTTGACTTTGTGGAAATGAATGGGCGATGGTGACTGATGGATTGATTTGGCAATGGATTGGAGGACATTTCACTGGATGTTGTGACGGTGGAGGTCTGGGCGTGAGAGCTGTTTCTTAATTAGGTGCATTGAAGTTAGGCTATCTGTGGCTACATGGGAGTGGCCGTGAATGATTGCGGTTGCTGTAGCTGTTAGCTCTGCACGTGAGATGGTGTTGGTTATACCTACGCCTCTTGGGATTACATGATGGGATACGTTTAAGCAAGGGTGGTATACACCTGATCCTGTGTCTTGCCCTTCTTTGTGTTTTTTAATGACTGCCATCAGTGTAGGTCCAGTCCTGCCAATCTAGTACTTTACGGATCAGGTTTGGGCTGAAGCTGTGTTGGGATCAGAGCTCTGAGGTGGGTCCAGGGTACATACTGTTTCAATCTTGAGGGCTTTGTGGGGTTTGATGAAGGTGGTCACTGGGTAGTCTTTTTCCTTTAGTAAGGCCAGGAGATTTTTTGATCTAAGCGCAGAGTGAAACGTTGAAAAAGGGTAATCCGACAGATGCCATTTCTGTGCTTCGTGCGAGATATATCCGATATCCATGTAACACAGAGGATTGGGGTCGTTATGAATGTAATTGATTTCCCACTTTGCCTCAGGAATTTCTTTGGCAAGATATTTAAACCAGTTTCTGTTGCAAGCATTGAGGCAGTTTCTGCCTTTAGTATTCCACATGGTAATGATGTGCATATCCCAATTGTGCCTGGGAAAGGGCGCCTGTATATTGTTCCAGAAGGGTATTTCTGCATTTTGGAGTGGGTCTGATGGTATAAAGCCCAAGAAATGGCATATGTGATAGGAAGAAACGTAATGAAACGTTGCTTTTGCATTCAAGCCAGATGACTTAATAGGGATGATGGGATGATGGGGATGATAGGGATGATAGCTGTGCAAATACACTATGCCGTGCTAAGCAGAAATCTATAAAAAAGAAAAAGAACGCAGGCAGTGTAAACACTACCGGCATGAACTAGGAAAGCACGTTGTGATGTGTTCTGCACCACCCAATGGATGCAGAGACACACAACATCCCACCTGGAGTATAAAAACAAGAGAAGCTTTGCAGTGGGGATCAAGTGGTTGGGAGGCAGAAGCCTGCACACCACCAGGAATATTGCTCGGATATTTTGGGGGTTGTGTTCCATGTTTCGTCTCACCTGTATGATTTTTATTGCGGATCTGATTGCATGTAGCCTTATTTTTTTCATGAATGCTGTGTGGCATGCAGACAAGTAACTCCGAGGCTGTGGAGTAGGATCCTTTTGTGGCTGATGTAGACGGTGCCTGTTGCTACTAGCAGGATGGTGTGAAGAGTTTTGTGGTGTTTGAGTAAACGAAGCATTAGTACCTCATGCTTTTCTTGTGCCTTTTCTGATTCAATTTTTTATGCTTACATATGTTAAGGGGATATAGGAAAATCCCTACTACGAAAATAAAAACGAACCGAAAGTTACGAAATAAAAAGGAAGCAAGAGAGGCAGGCTGAAAGAAATAAGAATGTAGGGGGGGGGCAACCAGGTTGATGGCAAGAAGGGCAAAACGTGTACATGAACGTCAAGCGCAGGAAGGGGAAAAAGCCTGTGTACTTAGGTGTCTACGTAAAACAAGGTTTAGGAAGACAGCGGCTAGTATAGAGTATGAAGGCAACGGGCTGAGGACACGTCTAGCTACACAACCTTAAGGTACTCAACATGAATCCAAGGGAAGCTAAGAGTTAGCCAGGATAAAAAGCAGCTGAGCCATTGCGATGACTGGTGCGCCAGAACCAACTCCTAACACAGCCCAAGAGGATGAAGACCAATTCTGCTTGTTGAGTAGAGGAAGTGTCTACACAGTACTCAATTTCAATAAAATGTATATTGCGCTTAATTGGTTGTATCTCTTGGTTCCATAGCCGGGGGTATGGATTGGCAGCGCCATCTGCTAGGTTATTACGGTCAACTCTTCTTGCATTATTGGCAAACCTAGTTTGATACGTGTTTGTTGTGTTATGTTGGGGGTGTTGTTGCTGGGTCAGAGTAACTAAGATTGCATCTGCCTGTGCTTCCAAATTCCCAGACTGCCTCTGGTGATTAGTTTCGTTTCATTTTTCTAACTAAGATGGGTTGTTTGTAATAAGTTGCTCCTTGGGATCTTTGTTCTAGACTACTAAGATGCGCATGCCCCATATTGCTTCTGGCAGGGGTGCTACTTTCCAGCCAGTTTGGGAATAGTAGGAATGTAGCGGTTGCCTCTTGATTAATCAAGGCAGATGCACTAGTTTGAGCATGTGCTTATTGTCATACATCAGGCGGCAGATGGAGAATCCAGTGATTGAGTGAACTGCGCAGAAAACGCATCTGTTCTGGAATCAAACACTCTATCTTTTGGGTGGGCTCTTTGTACTCTTAAAGCTCAAGGGTACAATCCTTTTACAGGGTGTGGGCCAATCCCACTGGCTTGTAGAAGTTCATGTCCGTTTCTTGCCCTTTGATATTGTCGATGAGCACCGTGTCACCACTTTCCAGTCTTAGGGTGCGATTCCGGTTGCTCACACTACAATGAAAAGGATGGCACATATCAAAAGGATGCATTGTAAGGACCACATTTACTATGGAGTTGGCCTCGGGGATTTGTGATTTTAAGGAACTAGGACACTCTTGAAATCCAAGTCTTTCTGGAATAGACTCATGGAGCCATGCACATTTCTTCAGGCCTTGGTTTTCTTATTTAGTCACAGGTGTTTGCGATTTGCTGCTTCCATGATTCTATGAGTGGTGCCGTGGTGCTTCTGTGGGCAGGTGTTTCCCTTTTTGAGGGCAAACGGCTGAAAGTGTCGAGGTTCACTACCTAATTATATTACTTGTCACCTTCTTTGCAAGCTCTGTCTCTATAACGTCTGTGACATTGTCTTTGAGGGCCTGGAGTCCAGCTCTCTGGAAGTTCGCTTTTTGAAAGATCTCAGTATAGGTATGCCGCCCATAAGATATGCGCGGCGCTTTGGATGTTTGCTGAGAAGTTTCTGCTGTCTTTTGCATGATTTTAGCTTCTTTCTTAATTATAATTGAGACTTGAGGCATGGATCTGTGTAGTCAGGATTGCTTTCAGATTGTAAAGCTGTTCTATATGTGTCCCTCCGTTTTCTAAAAGTGACTCGATACAAGTTGCCAGCCGTTATAACAGAGGTTGGGGTGGGCTTGGTGTTAATTAAATATCCTCTATTAGATTTGCACTATCAATAACTGGGTTCACAAAGTGGAGGATGACGCATCTGACGTCTTTAGCCATGTTTCAGAGCTTCAAACATCTCTTGGTTCTTTTTTCCTATTTCGGAAAATCCATTACTGCCAGTGTTGACTGTTGTTTCGATTGCGCAAGTAGAGAGGGCGAGTTTTAGGCAGCACTGGAGCAGGTCCGTCACTGCTTCTGCTTGTTGCTCTCCTACTTCCTTTGCCGGCAGGCCTTGTATGTAATTTATCCTTTTTTGTCCACTCACACTCTCCTTTTCTGAGCTCCGTAGGAATTTTACTGCCTCTAAGTGGATGGTGAAAGCGTAGCCAATGCAGGGGTACCATGGTGGTGGCTAGCTAGGTTTGCAGGGGCATTGAGGATGAAGCGTTGAAATGACTGCTGGTCATCTTCTGAAATGCATTTTTTTAGGCTCACCCATTTTTAAATCTGTGTCTTGTTTCTCCTTTTTAAGAGTCTGGATGTGTATCCCTAGATCATGTAGTGACATTGTATGTGACAACCAACTTGTTTGTAATTTCCTTGCAGAACTAGACTTTTCTCTTTCTATCTGAACATATGGATTGATTTGTGGCTGGCCGAGACCAGAAAGCAGCCGGTCAGGTACGGGTCTACAAAGGGGGTAAGCTCTAGCCCCATATATAGTGATGTAACCTCACCTAGCCATAAATGTCAGGCTGATTGGCTTTGTACTGATCTCAGCCAGCACCAAAGTAAGCATAAAATGAAAAGAGTGGGGAAATGGTCAGCCAGTGAATAAGTGTTTAAAACAACTAGTCAGAGTTGATGCAAAGTGTAAATAAAAATGGTCTCAGCCAGTTAAGGTTAATTTAGAAAAATTTTAAGAAAGGGCATTTAAATCTAGGTATCTAGGTATATATCTTAACAGGTGACAGTACACAAAAGATAGGGCTGTCCAAGTACAATTCTAAATTGGAAAGTATGTGCTAGTACTGGGCGCAATGAACAGCCAGGACACACGTCTGGGACAGATTTCATAAATGGGGACCAGACTTTCACGAGCAAAACAAGCCTCCAGTTTCTCTTTACTAATGCAAAAAAAGACACGCTCTACAATCCTACTCGTTCCGTACATTTATTCTACAGGCATAAATTACGAAAAGTCAAGATTCAGATCTGTGATTTCCCCTCTTCCCCACAAAACTTTAATCACAAACAATGAAGGAAAGATACTAGTAGCTTTTACAAGCTGCACGTCAATCATAAATGATATCACAAGAAGCTAATCACACGATGTCTTGGTCATCATGCTCAATATCTATCAGCGGAGCTGTGTTGGGAGATGTTGAATGGCCTCCTGCAATGCAAGTGTTGGGTTTTGACAGAAGTTTGATCGTGATCAGGTCATGTCTTGGTGGTGGGACACTCACTAGTGTTCACCTCATGAGTCTTACTTCATTTGGTGCATTTTGTTGCCACAAACCCCAGAAGCACTGCCAGCCACCAGCAGATCCATGACCCCCAGAAAGCACCAACCTTGAAATCTTGCAAACATCAACATGACATCCACCACATTCAGTTCAAGACTGTGAGGACTAAACCTCAACATACACTTCAGAACTAGCTGAGCAGGAACAGCACAAAGTCCTGTGCACCATTTGTCTCCAAAATTCTCCACACCATCCGCTTTGGAGTGAGTGGCGCCATCTGCAAAAGAAGAAAAAAACTACGCAGGCAGTGAAAACCACTCGCCACATTAATTATGGAAAAGGAGCCACTAAAGGGCGCCACCTGCAATTTACGACTCACAACGACATAAAATCTCAACGACTTGGGTCTCATAGAGTCAAGAAGCTCGTGTCCAATTCCCATGTGCATATTCTGTTAACTGCGCTGCTAATCTTGTCCATACCAGACACGCCCTTTACAGTACCATTGCCATCTCCCATCAGAAGCTGGTCTCAGGTCGAGCCTGCAAGCCTCTTAATCCCCATTGCTAATTTCCACGGTACCCGGTACCAAAGTGGCTCCCTCTCCTTAACTGATGTGGGGAGTGGTTTTCACTGCCGGTGCAGTTTTCTAATTTTTCAAAGAACCTACAGAACCTTTCAACTCTGGTCAAGAGCCGAGACCTGTCCTGATCTGTCACCTTCTGTGGAATTACAATGCCTCACTTTGTGGTTTATTGTCGGGAAGTTCTACGCTACACAGTACAAACGTCCCTACAAATGAAAAAACTATGCAAATAATGAAAACCACTCCCCACATTAATCAAGGAAAATGTCCCTTCTTACTTGATGTTGGGGATGGCTTTGGGCCCGCTCACTTATTTTTCCATTATCAATATAGGGTGGGTGGGGGTTTCCCCGGATAATTGCTTAAGCGCTTGGATTTTACAGAACCAGAGGTTCAGAAACCTCTTTTAAATACCACATACCAGGCTCATGGTTAGGGTTTATGGTTTTGGTTAGTTGGAAGGCAGGCTCTGCCTTTCATCATTCATTCGTCACCTCTTACTTATCACTTTGCTAAGAGAACAAAATGGCACTAGCTGAGGCCAGTTTTTTACAACCTTATGTTTACTTTACGCTGGCTGATTCAGAAATGCCTATCAGCCCAACATATGTGGCTGCCGGTTACCCCCTTTGTGAACCCTTTGTGAACCCTTAAACACCACATACCAGGCTCATGGTTGACAAGAAGGGGGTCCCTCTCAGGCGCTTGTGCTGAGTGGAACATGCGCATTTGTTGGATGCGCGCCGGAATTCCAACCTGCGACCATTTTTGCATTTGTCCACACCTAAGTTAATACCCACTTTGAAAACTCAGTGGAGCACACATATTGAAGGCCTATGCCCTGCCTGTGATTAGGGGCACAGATATCAGATATGGATAGGGTTGGCCAGAACCATATATACACAGTGAATATATATGGTATTTTTGGCAGAAAAGTCGCCATTTTCGGTCATATACAATGTATACCGTACATACAATTCTGGCCAACCCTAAATATAAATGAAAAGAAGATACGAGATAGCAAATCATTAGGCTCGGCCAGAACCGTATATTTATACACCGTATATGACCATAAATTCGGTGATATCTTCGCCAGAAATACCGTATATATACACCGTATTTATAGGGTTCTGGCCAACCCTACACATATTGCAGCTATCATTATTTGGTACTTGGTACAGACTAGGCAGCATGTTTTTTGGAAACTTATGAGTTCAGTGTGAAACACCTGAACTCGGGTTCTTGAAGTGTAGCATAAAGTGAGATGTTCTCACTTTCTGCTTTTCTCCGGTTTCTGCTTCCCTTCTCCATTCTTTTTATTCCTTGGAGAACACAACTCTCTCTTTAGCATACTTCCCCCCTCTCTCACCTCTTTTATATATTTTAGTCTTTAGTTTTCTCCTGTTTCCGGTTTCTCTGAGTTGTTGTGTTCTCCTTGGTAATAATGACAGAGCCCTATGCATCTCACGATGCAAGCGAAATAGAACTGCACCATGTAATGAATGCATAAAGCCACGCAACATCTCACCAAGGGAGGTTTGAGGGTGGAGGGGGCAGGTGGGGGCAACATGGGAAAACAAGGTGTGGGAGGGTAACGTGAATTTGACTGTATTAGGATATGACAAGCACGAAACACACAAAAGAAAAGAAAAAAAAAGAGAAACTACACAGGCAGCAAAACACTCCCTGCATCAATTAAGAAAAAGGAGACACATTGGCCTAAAGTGCCGTGAGTCTCCCCCACCAAAGGATAAAAGAAACTAGTGGGGATCTGGATCCACAAGCCAGTAACTTGTCGTCAAACTCACACATTAGGATGGATAGGTAAGAGGGGTTTATCATCGTCAATCAAAAGCCCAATGAGGGGTTTTACCAAAGTGGCCCCCTCTCCTTAATTAATGTGGGGAGTGGCTTTCACTGCCTGCGTAGCTTTTTCTTTTCCCAAAGAGGTCGTGCCTGAGCCCCTGCTGCATCTTTTTCTGTGGAAAATTGACGCCATCGGTGCATGCTGTTATGTTAAAACAAAAGTTCAACATAGTGCTGTTATGTTAAAACAAAAGTTTAACATGACGCCATCGGTGCATGCTGTTATGTTTAAATAAAAGGACATGTGTTTCTCACCCTTATTATAACATAAATGTGGTTGATAATTCTGCTGCGCAAGCTTTTCTAGGAAAATAAAAATCAAATATTTTTGCTTACCAAGGCAGCACCCCAACGGACGACGGCAATCCCAAGCCCAGCTGCTGCAACAATTGCACCTCCAAATAGGAGGTCTTTGCTTGAAAAAGAGTTGCTGCCATTGCCACTGCTACTGCAACCCTGCACAAGAATCAAAAGAATTGTGATTGACTAAACACTTTGACTTGCTTCAATCTCCCCTTTGCTTGAAGGATGTTTAGGCAAATCAAAGGTCTGCGTTCTATAAACCTATGCAGAAAGCTCACTGTGCGAGCTCCTTTTCTGAGAAGGGTGATGCAGATCACAAAACAACATCCCTGCTAATAGTGCTTACACTTTTTGCGTTTTTTTTCTTTTTTGAGTTGGGCTAAACGTTTAACCTGGTGCTTTGTTTTAGTAAATGTGCCAGCCTGCTTCAAAGGCCCATACACCGTAACTCACAGCATTCCCACATTCAAACATTTAGAGACAATAAATCATGGACCTGTCCACAGGCAGTGATGAGGCTATGCAACCACACTTGATTAAGGGGAGGAGGCACTTTGGTTGCCTCGAGAATCGCCGTCAAAGAGAAACACAAGTACTTAATCCAGGAGATCATTAAACCCGAATTTTTTGAGAGAGACACAGGCAAGTTGCCGTCCTCAATTTGCAGCATGCCACAAATGCTTTAGACAGCACATTAAGCACTGTCCACTCTGCAGCATCATCACATTCACATCTGAGTTTGGCACACATACGCACATACAATAACGTATCAGGATATCAGGATCAGCAGTGGTACCAGCACGGAAGACGCGCACCTCATGAGGCTTTACCAAGCGCACTGCCCGCTGTCCAGTGTCCCCCACATCCACATCTGATTTTGGCACACATACGCACATATAATAACGTATCAGGATATCAGGATCAGCAGTGATACCAGCACGGAAGACGCGCACCTCATGAGGCTTTACCAAGCGCATTGCCCGCTGTCCAGTGTCACCCACATCCACATCTGAGTTTGGCACACATGCGCACATATTATAACGTATCAGGATATCAGGATCAGCAGTGATACCAGCATGGAAGACGCGCACCTCATGAGGCTTTACCAAGCGCACTGCCCGTTGTCCAGTGTCACCTACGCCCACATCTCCGTTTGGCAAACAGATGAGGCTCAGCGGGGAGGTGAACTGAGCATCAGGACCTGGTCCGTCGTGGACCCCCTGCTGCCCATGTCCAGCCACAGTAGACACAAACCCTGTGATTAAATCACAGAAGTCAAATGTTAAACCAATAAAAAATATTACATGTCCAGCCACATTGGGCATAAACCCTGTGATTAAACCACAGGAGTCAAATGTTTAACCAATAACAACTATTATATGTCCAGCCACAGTAGACACAAACCCTGTGAATAAATCACAGAATTTAAACGCTTAACCAATACAAACTATTCTATGTTTAGCAACAGTGGCACATATCCTCAGGTTGTGATTTTAGCACAGGCGTGTGATGCATGAAACACAGGAGTCAAACGTTCAACCAATAAAAACGAGTATATGTTTAGCTACAGTAGACGCAATTCCTATGATAAAAACACAGGAGTCAAACGCTCAACCAATAAACACTATTATATGTTTAGCTACGGTAGACACAAATCCTATGATTAAATCACAGGAGTCAAACGCTCAACCAATAATAACTATTTTGTTTAGCCACGGTAGACACAAATCCTATGATTAAGTCAAAAAAATAAAAATATCATCTGTCCAGCCACAGTAGACACAAATCCTGTGATTAAATCACAGGAGTCAAACGCTTAACCAATAAAAAACTATTATGTCCAGCCATAGTAGACACAAATCCTGTGATTACATCACAGGAGTCAAATGTTTAACCAATAATAAACATTCCTCACATTAATTAAGGAAAAGGAGCCGCTTTGGCATAGGGTACCGTAAATATTCTCCACCAAAAATAGTGAGAAAAAGATCAATGGGGATCAGGAGGGCTGCGGGCTTGACCTGAAACCGGGCTCCTAATGAGAGTGGGGTGAAACTTAGACTTTCGAGATCTGGTCATTTGTTTGTTACAAGGCAGATATGATAGTTTGTTTGTTAGAAGGCAGATCTGGTCATTTGTTTGTTGTGAGGCAGTAATCTTTGAGTGCTTGGTAGAAACCTATGTGGGGCTGTGTCTTGTCTGGAGCCTGCTGTACGTACCAGCCTGCCTTCGGTGGAGTACAACAAACATTGGCTTACCTGTATTTGCATCAACCTTTCAAATGGAGAAATTGCCTCCGTCTGCATGTGGACAATGTGCATGTGCACAACAAACATTCAACATGAAGATTATGTATGTAGTAAGATGTAGTTATGCGTGTGGTAAGATGTAATTTATGTACGGCTTGGACAATGGACATAAAACAGGATCCAGGCAGCCGCATATGCATCAAATAAGTGTTCCTTTCATTCATCACACACAAGCAGTTGTTATCACCCACTCAATTTCACATGGTGTTCTTCTCTCTTTCTTACATCATCACATACAAGCAGTTGGTCACACCCACTATAATTCATATGGCCCTCTCAATATTCTCTTTCACACAGTCTCACACACAAGCAGTTGTTATCACCCACCCAAACTCACATGGCGCGCTTTTCTCTTTCTCACATTATCACACACAAGCAGTTGGTCACACCCACTATAATTCATATGGCCCTTTCAATACCCTCTTTCACACAGTCTCTCACACAAGCAGTTGTTATTACCCACTCAAACTCACATGGCACGCTTTTCTCTTTCTCACGTTATCACAAACAAGCAGTTGGTCACACCCACTCAAACTCACATATTGCGCTCTCAATTTTTTAAGCCCAATTCTAAGTCCTCGCATAGAGTGCCTGCAGAGCCCATCACGTAAGCATCAGCACTCCAAAGCCACAGCAAGCCGCAGCATCACATCATTCCGTCAACCAACACACATCATTTCTTTAACCAACGCACATCATTCCTTCAACCAACGCACCAAACTGCCCCGTCAACCATTGCATCTTGCATCAAATGACATGTGCCTCTCACCACCTTTTATCACATGCACATCATACCAGGACATCGGTGCTGCAAGTTCACAACTCAAGGACTAGCACACAGGTCAGTCATAGCATAACATCAACACTCTCTGACAAGCTGCTAGCCTCACATCAACACACTCTGACAAGCTGCTAGCATCACATCAAAACACTCTGACATGCTGCTAGCATCACATCAACACACTCTGACAAGCTGCTAGCATCACATCAACACACGCTGACAAGCTGCTAGCATCACATCAACTTCCTCTGAAAAGCTGCTAGCATCACATCAACACTCTGACAAGCTGCTAGCATCACATCAACACTCTGACAAGCTGCTAGCATCACATCAACACACTCTGACAAGATGCTAGCATGTGTATATTTTTGCTTGGAGAACAGAGGGTCTGATTGGTAGGCAGCTTGAATACACATCAACAAACTCTGACAAGCTGCTAGCATCACATCAACACACTCTGACAAGCTGCTAGCATCACATCAACACTCTGACAAGCTGCTAGCATCACGTTGGCGTTCATAACTTCACCACATCACACCCTCACGTCAACCATCAGACCCCCCTCACGTTACTTCAACACATCAGACCCTTACGTCACTTTTCCACATCAGACCCGCACGTCAACCCACTGATACGTGGTTTAAAAAGGCTCATCGATTGGATGTCAATTCGTTAACTTACTAAGTACTGAGGACAAGTACCAAACGTGGTTTAAAATGGCTCATTGATTGGATGTCAATTTGTTGTATTACTGAGTACAAGTACCAAACGTGACACCAACCTGCAACATCAAAGCATCAACCCACTGTTACGTGGTTTAAAAAGGGTCATCGATTGGATGTCAATTCGTGGTGTTTACTGAGTACACGTACCAAGCGTGGTGAAACAAGGCTCATCGATTGGATGTCAACTGATTGTGTTACTGAGTACAAGTACCAAACGTGACACCAACCTGCAACATACAGGTGGCCGCAGGAGTCGGCACAGAGGCCGTGTGGCTGGGAAATCAAAGCAGCACTCTGATCTTTGCTGCTAGCAGCTGCGCGGAAACCGTCTCTCGCTGATCCTGCTAATTTTGAGCCGTTGACGTAGACTTCAAGCTGGTGCGGTGGGGGCCCTGAGGACGTGAAGCGGCAGCATTTAAATGTATGAAACATTGACAGATATCGCGAATAATATAAAACTTTATGTTGGAAATTCGGATGATGTAAGTGAACACCGTATATGACCGTACATTTGGTGATCTCCCTGCCAAGTACACCGTATATACACCGTATAAGTATTATTCTGGCCAACCTTACTCACATGCGTTTGGACCTCCCTTTCCTTCCTTCCACTGTGCAATCAATCCTGGATAGCAATAGAAGGAGGAGCCAAACGAAAAGAAGACAGCTACTGACAGTGACGAAAGAAAGGGGAAGGACACGCACATGCATTCAGCAACCAGGCTGCTTCCTTGACAGAAGAGTGCTCTGCTTCTATGGAAAAGATCTCGCTTTTAGTTCTTCCCTCTTCCAAAACGACTTATTACCCAAATTAGGCGGAAATAATTGTCATGGGGGTCCTCCACCTAGAAGAGCTACTCCCGTGTGCAAGGCTTGCAGACGTATGCATACTCTCAAGACTTATACGTACTGGTGTGCAAGATTTATACTTACTAAAAAGGGTTTGCCAGAATCAGACATCACACGTACATAGGGTTGGCCAAAACCATATATATATACGGTGTATATACGGTAATTTTGGCAGGGAAATCACCAAATATACGGTCATATACGGTGTATATATACGGTTCTGGCCAACCCTACACGTACACGATGTGCTTAAAAGGGAATAATATGGTGGTATACGGACGTGGCCAAACCTTCTTATTATTATCAATGATAATGATTGGCGTGTATCATTGCGCTTCACATTAATATCAGTGATAATGATTGGCATGTATCATTGCGCTTCACATTAATATCAGTGATAATGATTGGTGTGTATCATTGCACTTCACATTAATATCAGTGATGATGATTGGCGTGTATCATTGTGCTTCACATTAATATCAGTGATAATGATTTGCGTGTATCATTGCGCTTCTCATTTATATCAGTGATAATGATTGGCGTGTATCATTGCGCTTCACATTGAACACAAGACTTTGGAAAGGGAAGCAAGAGCGTGAGAGATCTCCTAAGAGTCTAAGGGAACGAATACGCCTTCAATTCTTATGAGAAGAACTTTCATGCAGGCAACACAACCGTTTCCTGTCGGTTAAGGGGAAATATAGCAAGTAACGTATCTTACTGGTAGGAAAAATAGGAAAACAGAAAAGCATTCACTGCTTTATTATCTCAAGCACACAATCCATGCAAATTTTGCAAGTACAGGCTCAAGGGCAATTACAGGTTTAGAAGGGCAATTTCAGGTTCAAGCGCAAGTACAGGTTCAAGGGCAAATACAGGCCTAATCATTCGATTAAGGTCTCTTTGCGGTAATGGATGTATGGTTACTGTTTGGCAACGTAACAGAGAATGTTTTGCTCTGGACTGAGCTTCAAGCCTGCAAATGGTCATCATCAATTTCAGCACATCATAAAACTGCGGCACTGGACTTGGTATTGTCCTATGCGCCTTTTCCGGGTGTATGCTGCATCGTCAGGCACCTGATCACAATTGATTGCCCTGTGAGGAATTTGTCGCACCCTGTGTGTCCAGCACGTAGACATTCGTCCGGTCGCTCGCATAGAGGCGGCCTGGGTGCGTTGGGTCCTGTGCGTGCGTGCCAGAGTGAGAGATGATGAGTGACAAAGTCAGTGAGAGGAGCGAGGAAGTGTGTGCGTTGGTGCGTGCACATTTTTCAAAGGCAGGAAGAAAAGACTAGTACTATATTCATGAGAAGTCATCGCTGTCGCTGGGTAGCGCTATGTGCCTGTTGAAGAAGTGATGTTCTACGTGAGTACGCCCACATGTATGTGACCGACAGGTATCCCTCGGGCAGCTTATAGCGTTACAACAGGTGAAGTAGACGCTTTAAATTGTTTGTTGCGAGGAGTTGCACTCCCCCTTATTATTTTTCCACTGTCATCTACCAAGGCCATGTCCATGAAGTTGCCTTGACCTCCGACTGGGAGTCTGTACACGGTTGAAACCACAGAATCCTCTTCTGCACATTATTTGCAAGCGAGTTTGTATGAGTATGCTTGCATGTGTACGGACGTGCGGATCCTTTTTGGACAAAAATCCAACAAGGGTTTCCAATGCAAGCAAGCATTCCAGCAAAAAGGCAAGCAATTTGGATGGGGTGCTACCAGGCACCTGAGGGGGAGGATGGTCCTGCCTGCACTGTGCGTAGGACAGAAGCTGCTAAGACGCAGATGGCCATCATTGGGCAAAGTGGGGGCATCTGCAAGGCCGTGGTCCAGACTAGCCTAGCCTTTATTTCCGGTATGTTTCTGAAATTAGAAGTTTTGAATTAATTCGTTTTGACCTGTTCCGAAATATTCCGTGAATTCCGTGAACTGACAATCCAGTGACTAGCTTGTAAAATAGGAGGCTTTCTTTCATCGGTACTGTTTCTTTCCCAATTCTTTGAATGCCATATGCGGGCCATGCAAATGGGAAAATGGACTGAAAACTCGAGCAGAGAGGCTGTAAATTGTTTTTTCGGATGGGAATCGCGAGATCAATTGAACAATTTAGGTTCGATTGACTTTTAATTCGGACAATTCGGTAGACCGCGCAGAACTTGGGTAAAAACAGTTGGAATAGTTCCGAACGAATGGCACTTTAATTCAATTCGGAGCTGGTTCAAACACACTTTTTCACTTTTTCTTTTTTCTGTTCCGAGTGGTGAAAAGCTACAAAAAAACACTACAAGGATAGTGATATCTAGTCGAAGTAGTTGATTTTGTGGTCACGCACACGGGGAGTATCACCCAAATTTTACTCAAAGGTCATAGATTATTACTCAATCCAATCGTCTGGAATCATATGCTGCCAGAAAAGGACTCACAGTAAATGTGCAGAAATTCTACGTACGGGTAGTTAGTTTTAATGCGTATCGAAATTCTGTAGTTCCTGTTTTTCGTCTCTACAATCAGGAGCTTGAAGAGAGAGATTTTCCTACATGGGAATGTTTTTTGATAAGCACATGAACTTACACCATGCTGCGTCCCATGCTTTAAAATATTTAATGCAGCTTAATGCAGAGTGAAAGTTTGGTATTGAAAAGAGGATTTCTGACAGGTCTCATGCGATGTTGTGGCCTTTCAATCAAGACACATGCGTTGTCAGCTGGTATGTAAGCCAATCAGATTTGGTCTACGCAATAATTGAAGCATGACATGTTTTCACCAATCTTTGCAGGTCGCGCACATAACGCTTGAAAGAGAATTATGGGAATTAAATCTACTCCTGCAAACTGGTGTGTGCTTCAAGAATGCGCGCAGGAACCCTTGCAATTTTACTGGTTCAGGTCAGCTGTCAATTTTTGGAACAGGATGGTTGAATCAAATAGCTATACTTTACGTGATGTGATAAAAGCAGATATTCCCTTGGGAATTCTGGTGCTTCTAATTGTTGGACTAGACAGATGAAGGATGCTTTTGGTGATTTGCAGAATGGCACTGTATACAGAAGTGACTTTTTACATTACAGGAAGCTGAATATTTCTAATTTGCGCATAGACTTGAGATTTAGGCATCAGGCAGTTTGGAGAGAGGCACATGGTCAAGACCCTTGCTCTTTTTTAAAAAAGTCTGTGGCTTATCGCTATTGGTTTGCTTTGCCTGAGAGATTGGTTTCTGATGCACGTGCACCATTTGTCTTGCCGGAGTATTTGAAGATGGTTTTCAGCAAAAGTGTCATGAGGAACGTAGCTCGGTTTAGGATTCGAGCGAGGACATGGGTTGAAGTGTGAAACTGGTTCATATGTCAGGATTCCGGACAGGAGTGCACGTGTTTGCAATTTGTGTGAAAACGGGGATTATTTTCAAGATGAGAAACACGTTATTTTTTGGGCACCGAACATTTACGGCACCAGTTCAACCATTTATTTGATAATATTTCTGAAGGTGATATCAAAGGTTTTGTTTTCAACATTGCTAGAATTCATTAGTGCAGCCGTCGATCTTTTTGATTTTTGTTGAGACCTATACGTTGAGCAGCCATGCCAGGCTGGGTGCCTTTGTAATCCGAACTAAACTAAACTAAACTATACTATAGATGATCACTTATTACTCAAACCAATTTGGCAGGAAGGCCCTGACTAAGAAAAGAAAAAGAAAAAACTGTGCAGGCAGTGAAAACCACATTAACTAAGGAAAAAGAGCCACTCCCTCAGACAGATGGGCAAACTGAGAGGACAAATCACACGTTGGAAGAATTGCTGAGAGCATATGTGCAGCCAGATCAGACTGATTGAGATGAGCACTTGGCGTGTGCAAAGCTTGCCATTAAAATTCATGGCAGGTTCAGCAAATAATACGCCCTTTTTCCTTAACTACTATGGCATGCACACTCTCACTCAGGCGTCTGCAAGCTTACCTAGGTTGGTGCCCGATACTTTTGTGGAAAGAATTGAAGAGACAGTTAGGAGAGCCAAGCAGGAGTTGCTGGCTGCTCAGAATTGTACAGCTCAGAGAGTGAATGCACACGTGCTGTAGGGGGTTAGAGTTCAACCCAGGAGATCTGGTGCTGCTGAGTACGAAGAACCTCAGGCAGCCAGGTCCTGGTGTCAGGAAACTCAAACCCTCGTATATGGGTCCTTTTGAGGTGGACAACTTGGTTGGTAATGTTGCAGTAAATCTGAAGAGAATGGACGCGCATACACAATGTGTTCCATGTTAGTCTTGTAAAGCCATACGTGCAAGGGTCAGGTGATCAGCCTAGCAGGCAACGTACTAAGCCACCAGCTCCATTGCAGTTTTTAAATGGTTAGCCTCTGTTTGAGGTACTAGAGGCCTTGCTAGATCATGAAGTGGCCACTTTCTCTAGAGGCAAGAATGAGATGAAGTTTTTAAAAGGCTCCTTATTGAGGGGGCGAAACAGACGGAAGATAAAAACAAGTGGGAGCCAGAAGAGGGATTTCTGAATTGTGACGATGTGATCACAATATAATGCTAAAAATGGCATGTTTGTGTGTGCGTGTGCGTGTGTGTGTGTGTGTGTGTATGTGAGTGTGTGTGTGTGTGTGTGTGTGTGTGTGTGTGTGTGTGTGTGTGTGTGTGTGTGTGTGTGTGTGTGAGAGAGAGAGAGAGAGAGAGAGAGAGAGAGAGATAGAGAGAGAGTGTGTGTGTGAATGTGTCTGTGTGTTTGTGTGTGTGTGTGCGTGTGTGTGTGTGTGTGCGTGTGCGTGTGTGTGTGTGTGCACGTGTGCATG
>Ga0307963_1000755_pt1 | contig 22990 bp, 29 predicted proteins | sample OrgLakmetagen594_FD_201829 | JGI IMG/M metagenome (GOLD analysis project Ga0307963, IMG submission 201829) | Saline water microbial communities from Organic Lake, Antarctica - #594 | ecosystem: Environmental > Aquatic > Non-marine Saline and Alkaline > Saline | place: Antarctica: Organic Lake... | reverse complement strand
CCATGCGTGCGCCCCCCAGGCCACGACGTTTTGCAAGCAAGAGATCTGGGAGGGGCTCAGGTGCGTGGTGTGGAAGTGCAAGGGGGACAGCAGCATGAGAGTGGCTGCATTGAGCGCAGGGATTGTGCCTGTGTGTGCACGTGTGTGTGTGTGTGTGTGTGTGTGTGCATGTGAGCGCACCTTTTACATGTGCGTGTCTGCGTTCAAGTTCACCTTCATCTTTTGCAGCAAGTGCAGCAACTGAATGAGCCTACCACTGGATTAGCAACCCAAGTCTTAACCACAACATGCACAAAAACAACCGCAACAGCTCTGTCCTTCAATTTCCCATCATTCACCTGTTTGTGGTTTCCAGCCACCAGGTATGCCCCAATGCTCACACCCAGCCCCCAATGCACACACCCAGATCTGCAGGTGCAGCCTCTCCCAACATTTGCAGCAGCAGCAGCACGTCCATTCCTTGTTGCTCACCTGTCTGGTTACCGGCATCCAGGTATGTCCCAACGCTCACACCCAGCCCCCATTGCACACACCCAGCTCTGCAGGTGCAGCCTCTCCCAACATTTGCAGCAGCAGTTGCACGTCCATTCCTTGTTGCTCACCTGTCTGGTTACCAGCCTCCAGGTATGCCCCAATGCACACACCCAGCTCCGCAGGTGCAGCCTCCCCCAACAATCGCAGCAGCTGCCACGCGAAGAAACGCTGGTCTTGTGCTACACTGCCCACACTAGGCACACTAGTGCCTGCATTTCCAGCCCCGTGACTTCCACCACTGCCACCACTGGCACTGCTGCTACCACCACTTCTTGGTGCTTGGTCAGCAGCAGCAGCACCACCACCACCACCAGCACCACCAGCACCAGCACCAGCACCAGCACCACCACCACCACCACCACCACCACCACCACCACCACCACCACCACCACCACCACCACAACCACCACCACCACCACCACCACCACCACCACCACCACCACTATTATCCACCACCACATTAGGGCCGGCATCACTATTCTCTGCCGCCTCTTTTGCTTTTCTACCTCCAACCCAGCACCCCTTCTGCAGCCCTTCCTTAGTGGGCTCACTCCCACTACACACGCCCACACACTCAACCAGCCCACGCACTACAGAAGGAGTGAGAGGGCACGCACTGGCTGCTGTGCCTGCTGCTGCTGCTGTGGTGATGATTGATGGGGGAGTGCAGAGGGAGGTGTACGTTTGAGGGGCGTGAGGTGGAGAGGTCGTTGAGGTATCAATGGGCACTGTCATGAGCTTGCTGTCATGCACACTGGGGAGGGCATTTGCTACAATGTCGGTCGTAGTGGGCCTGAGTAGCACATCCTGTGCAGCTTTTGAAGGGGGGGGGCTTGTGCTACCGTTTGTGCTGCTGACGTCACCACAGTTCCAGCAGCTCGTGCTGGAGGCTGAGGGGAGGTCGGGCTGCAAAATGGCAACCGCCAAACGCACGACAGCGGCAGACACCTGCGACCGCGCAGAGTTCAAGCTGGACGTGGACTACTACAGCATTTCCATGTCATAGGATGGAGGGAGGCGCTCAAGGCTGGAGGAGGGCGACTGCTCTGAGCAGCTGGCCCTTGCAGCAACGCACTGCTGCAGTGCTAAGCTATGTGCACTATGTGCTGCAGTGCTGAGCTATATACACTACGTGCTGCAGTGCTGAGCTACATACACTACGTGCTGCAGTGCTAAGCTATGTGCACTATGTGCTGCAGTGCTAGTTATGTGCACTATGTGCTGCAGTGCTGAGCTATGTTCTCTATGTGCTGCAGTGCTAAGTTGTACACACTATGTGCTGCAGTGCTGAGCTATATACACTACGTGCTGCAGTGCTAAGCTATGTGCACTATGTGCTGTAGTGCTAGTTATGTGCACTATGTGCTGCAGTGCTGAGCTGTATACACTATGTGCTGCAGTGCTAAGCTATGTGCACTATGTGATGCAGTGCTTAGCTGTATACACTATGTGCTGCAGTGCTAAGCTACGTGCACTATGTGCTGCAGTGCTAAGCTACGTGCACTATGTGCTGCAGTGCTAAGCTATGTGCACTATGTGATGCAGTGCTTAGCTGTATACACTATGTGCTGCAGTGCTAAGCTATGTGCACTATGTGCTGCAGTGCTAAGCTATGTGCACTATGTGCTGCAGTGCTAAGCTATGCACACTACGTGCTGCAGTGCTAAGTTATGTGCACTATGTGCTGCAGTGCTGAGCTATGTACACTATGTGCTGCAGTGCTAAGCTATGTACACTACGTGCTGCAGTGCTGAGCTATGTACACTATGTGCTGCAGTGCTAAGCTATGTGCACTATGTGCTGCAGTTCTAAGCTATGCGCATTATGCGATGCAGCAGCTCGTGCTGGATGCTGAAGGGAAGCTGCGATGCAGAATGATGATTGCTCTGAGCACATGGCAGTAGCAGACACCTGCGACCGTCAAATGTCTACATTTGTGAGTCTTAATGCAAAAACTTGTTGTCTCGGAGGCTGGAGGGAGGCTTTGGGCACACAGAATTGTGACCGAAGAGCACACGACAGCAGCAACCAAGAGATGCGCAGGACTGGCACCTTGCAGGGCGCAAAAAGGAAAGCTGTTGTGAGAGAGAGAGAGAGAGAGAGAGAGAGAGAGAGAGAGAGAGAGAGAGAGAGAGAGCAGTGGTGCAGTGAGTGGGTTATAAAGTGCCGCGCAAGACATCATACAAAATGAGGAAATTGGCGATGGAAGATTGAGATGTTATATACCTGGGTGCATTTATTAAATAGTTATGTAGGTAAGATAGGTGCAATGCAAGGCAAGGCAAGGCAGTTTACACTCCAATGATTGAGTACCTTTGGGTACGTATCGCAAACCAGCACACAAGTGGATCTGCGGTTGAGGACAGACCAGATTGCAGGAAGGTAGAAAACATGGCTCTAATTGTGAGCGTTATTAAGTTAAAAACACGGTTTTACAACTCACAGGCTTGGATCTGCGACTGAAACGAGACTAGGATGCCGGTAACAACATGGCTCTGATTGTGAGCTTTGTTAAGTTGAGACACGATTTTTCAAAATTAAAAGCTTAAATCTGCGATTGAGAAGAGACCAGAGTGCAGGAGACCAGAGTGCAGGTAGGTCGAAAGCAGGGCTCTGATTGGCTTTGTTAATTTTAAACCCGGTAAAACTCACAGGCTTGGATCTGCGACTGAAAAGAGACCAGAGTGCAAGTAGGTCAAAATCAGGGCTCTGATTGTGAGCTTTGTTAATTTAAAACACGGTTTTAAAACTCACAGGCTTGGATCTGGGACAGAAAAGAGACCAGAGTGCAAGTAGGTCGAAATCAGGGCTCTGATTGTGAGCTTTGTTAATTTAAAACAAGGTTTTAAAACTCACAGGCTTGGATCTGCGACTGAAAAGAGACCAGAGTGCAGGTAGGAAGCAGGGCTCTGATTGTGAGCTTTGTTGAATTGAGACACGGTTCTTATTAATGTATTTGAATTCAAAGGCTACTCCTACCAATTCTGATTGTGAGCTTTGTTAAATTGAGACACGGTTCTTATTAATGTATTTGAATTCAAAGGCTACTCCTACCAATATCCTTAAAAGTTATAAGTCACTTTACAGTACCTGATACCAAAGCGGATCCTTTTCCTTGTCTAATAATATGAATGTGTCTAATTAAGGATCCTGGCTACTTAAAAGTAATTTTCTGCATTGGGGCAAAACTTTCAGCAGGAATGGCTGACCTGACTTTACAGTACCTGATACCACTCCTTTTCCTTGTTTAATATTTTAATATGGGGAGCGACTCCCACTGCTGTGTAGATTTTTCTGTCCTTTTTCCATCATGTGTCTCTGTACAAAAGCATCTAAAGGGCCTGATAGTGCCCAGTTAACATTTGTGGACTTTGGTCTACTATTTATTTTGGTGGCCACTAAACATATGTAGGGTTGGCCAGAGCCCTATACATATATGTGGTATATACGGTATTTTTGGCAGGGAATTCACCAAATATACGGTCCTTTATACAGGTGCATAGGTATATAACATTCTGGCCAACACTTGACACATGTAGACTGCATTCTACTTGCAAACTGTGCAGCTGGTGCATTGAATTTATTGGGCTAGGTTCACCACTGTTTTATGGGAAAGCACTGAACAAACTTTTAGCATTTCTGCTTCCTGGGAAAAAACAACCCTTGTTCATGTGTCAAACTGAATGGGCATTGACTGCATCGCCCATGCCAACTTTATACGTCCATTCCTTGCCAACAACAGACTAAACATCCTCCTCAAAAGCAGCATGAACTTACCCTCAGACATTGATTTATTCCAATACACACAAACACCGCACCTTTTGCGATAGTAGACTAGTCCCTGCAAAGCAGCATGCTGCGCGTCCCAAGGAATGTGCGACCAAAAGCGTTGTCGTGCTATGTTGTACGGCTCCAGACGTTGCTGCTGTCAGGGCCGTTGTTGATGCAGCTGCTGCAGAAGCCATTGTGGTGGATCCTGGCAATGCTGATGGACATCTTGCTGCTGCTGCTGCTGCTCCTGCTGCTGCTGGAGGGTTGTGGTGTGACCTTGATGGTGTGCTGGGCGCATTTAAGTGTTGTGGGTATGAAGGGGGGGGGCGCCACACGAGGAGGTGTGCCTGAATTGACAGGGCAGGGTGTGAAGTAGCATTTATCTTTGTTAATTGTGCTAGCTGGTGCGAATGTGTGTGTGGGGGGGGGTGTGGGTGAGTGTGTGTGGGTGTGAGTGTGTGAGTGTGGGTGTGTGAGTGTGTGTGTGAGTGTGTGTGTGAGTGTGTGTGTTGTGACACCCGTAGAATATGTAAATGTGCTTCACCACATTTGCTATTGAGGGCAGTGTATCTAAAATATTGTCATCGTAAGCATAATACCCTAATAATACTCAAGGACGATTGCGCCACAAGAAAAGGTGTGCCTGGTGGAACAGGGTGGGATTTGAAGTCGCATCCAAAGTGTGTTAATGCTCTAAAGGGCGCGCAAGTGTTGTGAGTATGAAGGTGGGTGCGCCACAGGGGAGGTGGGCCTGATTTGGTAGGGTGGGACAACACAGTCGCGTTCAAGCTGTTTGACGTGCTAGTTGGCGCACAAACGGTGTGGACAGGAAGAGGTGTTGACAAAGATGATCACACTCAATGGCCATGTGCTCTTCGTTCTGCTACACCGCATGTGCTTAGATTGGATGCGTTCAAGCTGTTTGACGTGCTATAGTTGGCGCACAAATGTTGTGGACAGGAACAGGAGTTGACAAAGATGATCACACCCAATGGCCGTGTGCTTAGATCTCTTCGTTCTGCTTCACCGCATGTGCTTAGATTGGATGCGTTCAAGCTGTTTGACGTGCTATAGTTGGCGCACAAATGTTGTGGACAGGAACAGGTGTTGACAAAGATGACTCACGCTCAACGGTCGTGTGCTCTTTGTTCTGCTACACTGCATGTGCTTAGATTGGATAGCCGTTAAGTAGAGGAAGTTGCAGACAAATCACGCAGGCAATGGTGCCAATCATTACATTACCTTTTCATGAGTCCACGTAGCTACTAGGTCTCAGGAGACTGATTAAAATTTAACGTACTACACACAGGATGTAACGTTGGGCATTATACATGGTTTTGTAGATAAAGCAGCTATAAAGAATGTGCAAAGAGGTAGTGTGTAGCTCTTTTCATTCACCCATTTTAAAGAGGAGTAAACCATGACACGGCACTTCAGGGACACAACCACGTGTACACCTTTTTATTTTAAGCCGCAGTGCAGCACAGATCTAATCAATTCATTGTGATTTTAATACGCAGACCATAGGAACGCAGACGGCGCCCTCACGTACACATAACATGGACACAACGTGTTAGCTTGCCAATAGTGTGTCAGTCCTCTGATATGTACCTCAACACGCAAAAGGTGCCGTAAAACTTCTCCACCCTATAACTTCACATGATTAAACATGATTGCATGTACGTGAAGTCCACATATACTAAAAAATGATGTGTAGAGGTCGCTCACGCGGAGAGGGCAAACCTCAACGAAACCTGCATACAACATCGAAGAGCTTGAAAGCTGCAACCCAGGGGACGCAGCCCCCAAAAACAATTGAAAGCGTGCGGACATTTGGGCCTCAGTCAGACCCCTCTGAAAACACCTCTTACCAGTATATCTGCCACCCCTGCCCACGAGTCAGCACTGCTGCTTTGCCAGTCTGAGGGCAGCCTGCACACAAGTGCACACACACATAAAACACATTTTAGCGTATGAGACGTTTAAACACGAACAAATCGCTGCAACATGGTGAACGTGGATCGTATCACATTTCCTCTTCTTCTGCATCTTGCAACCTATTTCAGGAAGCATGAAAGTGGAAGTGTACTTTCTGTGAGTCAATGATAATCTACCACACGCACGCATACACGACATTTAGCGCAGGCTGGAGCATTGATACTAGTCCTTGTGCGTCGTATCTTTCAAAGTCTCCGTGAGTCTGTTGGTAGTCCAGCGACAATGCTTTGCACAGAATGGAAAACTCCTAGGTTGAAGTGTACACACACACATGTAGGACACACACAACATGTGTTCAGGGAGCACAGCAACATGGAAACACACAAACACACATGCACGTATGTGGGACACACATGCCGCTTGCTCTGATTAGAGCACTGCGGCATAGATGCTTACACACACATACACACATGAGAAACAGTTAAAAGTTCAGAACGAGCATGCAACCAAGGAATAGAGCCCGTAGTGTGAGCTGTCCATGTAGAGGGACAAGGCCTGGTGCGTCTGTGTGTGCATTGCTAATCACTACTCACACACGAGGCAGACACGCATACAAATCACTGTTCATACTCACACACGAGGCAGACACACACACACACACACACACACGAGTCCCTACTCGTATTCACACACGAGGCAGACGCACTCATACCCGTGGACACAAAAATTACCATACGGCATCAGCCTTCAACATCTGACCTGCTGCAGTTCAGGCTTGCAGCTTGAAGACGCTGGTAGAGAAGGTCAGGGTTGACATTGTGCACACAAACGGCTACTTCTTACGTGCACAGGGCATATGTACAGATACACTTGCACAGGGCATATGTACAGATACACTTGCACACAGCATATGTACAGATACACTTGCACAGGGCATATGTACAGATACACTTGCACAGGGCATGTGTACAGATACACTTGCACACAGCATATGTACAGATACATTTGCACAAACGCCTGTTAGAACTCACCTGCTCAACGCTGCGCCAAGGGCTTGTAGCATGAGGACGCTGGGGAGGGGGGTGGCTTCTTGTGTGCGCTGCACTGCCATCAGTATTGGCCACAGATCAGGGCCCAACGCAGCTGTGATCTGGACTAGCAGGCCCTGAGAGTATGATCATGTGTGTGAAGTACAAACATACATATATATAGTGCATCTGTCCCGAGGTTCCATTGGTGAGTGCACGTGGGCGTATATGAGTTGATTGGTGAGTGCATGTGGGCGTACATGAGTTGATTGGTGAGTACACGTGGGCGTACATGAGTTGATTGGTGAGTGCACGTGGGCGTACATGAGTTGATTGGTGAGTGCACGTGGGCGTACATGAGTTGATTGGTGAGTGCACGTGGGCGTACATGAGTTGATTGGTGAGTACACGTGGGCGTATATGAGTCGATTGGTGAGTGCACGTGGGCGTACATGAGTTGTTTGGTGAGTACACGTGGGCGTACATGAGTTGTTTGGTGAGTGCACGTGGGCGTACATGAGTTGATTGGTGAGTGCACATGGGCGTACATGAGTTGATTGGTGAGTGCACATGGGCGTACATGAGTTGGTTGGTGACTACACGTGGGCGTACATGAGTTGATTGGTGAGTGCACGTGGGCGTACATGAGTTGATCTCTATCTACACCACATGAGTTGATCTCCATCTACACCACTATTGTTGTGCATTGTAAGGGAGGAATTTGCGCTCTTGGACAAGCTCGATAACAACAGTAGTTGCAGTTGCTGAAAGTAAGAATTCAATCATTCACGCACTCTAACCCACACGCAAATACCAACACTCACACCCGTATCCTGCTGCTGCTGCTGCTGCCTGGCTGACTTGAGGTGGGGGGAGCCAGCCAAGAATTGCTGTCCTGGGATGTTACATGTGTAGGCCAGCAGCATCCATTGCGCAGCTGTGCCTGCTATCCTGTTTGTGAGGCAGCAGTGGGGAAGAGTGAGGAAAAGAGTTATGGCGCTGCCTGAGTCAGCCAGCAGCATCCATTGCGCAGCTGTGCCTGCTATCCTGTGTGTGAGGCGGCAGTGGGGAAGAGTGAGGAAAAGAGTGATGGCGCTGCCAGAGTCAGCCAGCAGCATCCATTGCGCAGCTGTGCCTGCTATCCGGTTTGTGAGGCGGCAGTGGGGAAGAGTGAGGAAAAGAGTGATGGCACTGCCGGAGTCAGCCAGCAGTATCCATTGCGCAGCTGTGCCTGCTATACTGTGTGTGAGGCGGCAGTGGAGAAGAGTGAGGAAAAGAGTGATGGCACTGCCGGAGTCAGCCAGCAGTATCCATTGCGCAGCTGTGCCTGCTATACTGTGTGTGAGGCGGCAGTGGAGAAGAGTGAGGAGATGAATGTGTGGGCCTGTCATAGGTGGTTAGAAGACATGATAAGACTTCACAGTACCAAATATCAGGGCTACATTTTCGAAATAAGCACAGGCAGTGGGCAAACAAGGCTGTATGCGCGCGCAGTCTCAGCGGTTAACAGTAAAGGATAAACAATTGTACATAATGCCCTTCCAATCACTCTCGCAGCTAGTGCTTAAACCCCTCAGCACAATTGTTTGCAGCTACACACCTTCATGCAACGCATCTGCATTGAACAAACCACGCTCTGTGCCTAGGCATTAAATGCATAAATTGGTCTAATTGCCCAATGCAAATCTTCTTTAATTACCCCATAATTTCATTACTCTCCTAGCTAGTTCCCGATTGGAGCTCCCGACCAGCTGCTTAAACTCCACACTCAGGTGGAAAAGTGGTAAAAAAAACATACAAACAAAAACACAAAAACATGTACAAACACACAAACATGCATACAGACACACAGCACACACAAACTACACGCATACACACACAGACACAGCACACACAAATACCTACACACACGCACAGCACGCACCTCGCCCAGTGTGCAGGACATTTGTCACGCCCCACCACCTGCCAAGGCGCGATGTGCAGCACCTGCAGCAAGAGCTGCAGCAGCGGCAGAACAGCTGCCAGCGCCGCATGCACTTCTGCATCCGTTACCTTGTTAGTCCCTGTAGGCATTTATGTACTTCTGCATCCGTTAACTTGTTGGTCCCTGTAGGCATTTATGCACTTCTGCATCCGTTAACTTGTTGGTCCCTGTAGGCATATGCACTTCTGCATCCGTTGACTTGAGGTCCCTGCAGGCATATGCACTGACTGCAGGGATCCGGTAATTTGAGATCCCTGCAGGCATTTATGCACTTCTGCATCCGTTAACTTGTTGGTCATGTAGGCATTCATGCACTTCTGCATCCGTTAACTTGTTGGTCATGTAGGCATTCATGCACTTCTGCATCCGTTACTTTGAGGTCCCTGCAGGCATATGCACTTCTGCATCCGTTAACTTGAGGCCCCTGCAGGCATATGCACTTCTGCATCCGTTAACTTAAGGCCCCTGTAGGCATGTGCACTGATTGCGGGGATCCGTTAACTTGAGGCCCCTGCAGGCTTATGCACTCCTGCAATGCACTTCTACATCCGTTAACTCGTTGGTCCCTGTAGGCATTTATGCACTTCTGCATCCGTTAACTTGTTGGTCCCTGTAGGCATATACACTTCTGCACCCGTTAACTTGTTGGTCCCTGCAGGCATATGCACTGACTGCAGAGATCCATTAACTTGAGGTTCCTGCAGGCATATGCACTGACTGCAGGGATCCGTTAACTTGAGATCCCTGCAGGCATATGCACTGACTGCATCCGTTAACTTGAGGTTCCTGCAGGCATTTGCACTGACTGCAAAGATCCGTTAACTTGAGATCCCTGCAGGCATATGCACTGACTGCATCCGTTAACTTGAGGTTCCTGCAGGCATTTGCACTGACTGCGGGGATCCATTAACTTGAGGTTCCTGCAGGCATATGCACTGACTGCAGAGATCCATTAACTTGAGGTTCCTGCAGGCATATGCACTGACTGCAGGGATCCGTAACTTGAGGTTCCTGCAGGCATATGCACTGACTGCATCCGTTAACTTGAGGTCCCTGTAGGCATTTATGCACTTCTGCATCCGTTAACTTGTTGGTCCATGTAGGCAATTATGCACTGACTGCAAAGATCTGTTAACTTGAGGTCCCTGTAGGCAATTATGCACTTCTGCATCCGGTAACTTGTTGGTCCCTGCAGGCATATGCACTGACTGCAAAGATCCGTTAACTTGAGGTCCGTGCAGGCACATGCACGTAAAAGCTAAGTATAGCTAGGCTGCACTGTCACGGATGGGCGTGCGGAAAGATAAGCGCCCAAGCTAGTGCTAACATTTGGCAGAGCCCAACACATGAGTGTTTAGGCCTTCCTCTAAAAGCATGCCTGTGCATGTGCGTTTATATGATGTATGCCTGTGTAGGTAGCCTCTAAAAGCATGGCTGTGCATCTGATCACGGCGTCATGGCCTGCAACACTTTAAAAACGTGCATGTGTGTTTGCGTGTGTTTGCGTGTGTGTGTTTGTGTGTGTGTGCGCGTGTGTTTGCGTGTGTGTGTGTGCACGTGCGCACGCGTGTGTTTGCGTGTGTGTGCGTGTGCACGTGCGCACGCGTGTTTGTGTGTGTGTTTGTGTGTGTGTGTGTGTGCGTGTGTGTGTGTGTGTGTGCGTGTGTGTGTGTGTGTGTGACACACACGCGCACATACATCCGTACACACACGCACACACAAATCCGCACACACACACACACACGCATATACCTGCACACATACACACATGCACACATACACACACACCTGTGCTTGGTTTGGGCAGGGCTCGTTGCAATGAAGCTAGCAAGCGAGTCGAGCCTTGCAGTGCATCCCACACCGTCCAGAGATGAGCAAGCCGTCGCCACTCTATTATCATTTGGGTGAGAGCACTAGCGGCAGTGCCCTCTGCAGCGCAAGAAAAAGGTTTGTGTCAGTATAATGCCAGTTAAGTCGAATGCTGAACACGGACAATACTGCCGTTACGTGTGTGAGCGCACTTTGCCTGTGCCTCTCCCGGTACAAAAAAAGCAGCAAAGTAATCCACGCAACCGCAAATGTGCTGTAGGTTTATTTGTGTTTGAGTGAGCGCTCGTTTTGATGGATGAGCGATGGACAAGTAAATTGCTGCCATTGCTTGTGTGAAGGCACCTAAGACCACGCCTTCTACAGTACACATGCAAGAAAAATACCTAATGCTAACGAGGAAATTGAAGCAAAGTGGCATAAAGTGTGCGTGTGTGCGCCTGTGTGTACATGTGTGTAATGTGTGTCATGTGCTGTGTGTGTGCCGTGACACAAAGCCGTGAGTAAAAAAGTATGTGAGCTATATGTATCGCCGCTGACGTAGAGAATGTACTAGCAGTAAGAAATGCCGTTTGCGAATAACTATTACAGCAATTGGTTGACAAAAACCAGATGTAAATACTGCATATGTATATATATATGTGGCATACTAGGTATAAACAATCACACGCACTTACACGCACACGCACACACAAACACAACTCACACACACGCACACGCACACACACACGCACACATACACACGCACCCGCACACACACATATGCACACAATTACACAAAAGCACCTAGTAGCCTTGACCAAAAATGCAAGCTTCAAGGCGGAGGGTCTAATTTAAACAACAAACACACCAAACCTTTGCCTGAATTGCACCTACACGCATGGGCACATACACACACATACACACACACAAATACACACACAAACACACACACATACACAACACATGCACAAGCATACAAATATCCAACACCCACAAGCGCATATACTCGCATGCACACTGACAAACTGACACACACCTGCACGCACAAACACTCACACCCCATGCCCACAACCATACACACACACATCCAAGCACGCACGCGCACACACACACACACACACACACACACACACACACACACATCCAAGCACAAACGTGCACACACACACACACAAACACAAACACACACACCTAGGGGCAGCCCGTGCCCGTTGCCCAGCAGCGCCACCAGGTTCGCAGCACATCCCTCCCCCACCAACACAGGGGCAACACGCGCCAGGATCAGGATTGTATCAGCTGTCACTGCTCGTGCAGAAGGCACAGGCGACCCCAGCAGCGAGCTGAGCAGCTGAGTCCAGTTTAGGGCCTGGCTTGCGGCGCCCCTGTGGAGGATGTGTGTGCGTGTGCGTGTGTGTGTGTGCGCTTGTGTGTGTATGTGTGTAACCATGAGATTGTGAGTCAGACAGGGTGTGGAGGTGGCAGGGGTGCTGGATCACGGTGTGAAAATCTCAGGGAGAAGATCAGGGAGCGAAGATCATAGTGCAGAAATCACAGAGCGGAAATTATAGTGACAGATAGAGCGCTGGACACTACTCAGCGAGACGCATGAGAGCTGAGCTACTTCAGGGCCTGGTCTGTAGATGTACATCCATCAAGCGTATTCAGTTGCGGCGTCGCGCTTTGGCTCAAGGGGTTGGCTTGTGTGATTTAAAGTGCCGCAGTGAGACCTGGCAAAAAAGGCTGGGTTCAACTCAGCCTGCTGCGAAATATTATATGCAGTTCAGAGCTTGGCTTCAGGTCTTGCTTGCGAGAAACGGAACTTCTGGCAGACATAAGCATTTATATTACAAAAAAGGTACTCAATCAGGAGGCGTCAGACGCAGACTGGTTGCAGAGGGGATGAATTAATTCACATGCCTGCTTATTGCATCCCTTCAACCTTTACCATGCCTGCTTATTGCCTTCAACCTTTACCATGCCTGTTTATTGCATCCCTTCAACCTTTACCATGCCTGCTTATTGCATCCCTTCAACCGGTACCAACCCCCTTTTTTTTAGTCGCCTTGTGACATAAGCTTTTCTGCCACTTTAGCCACTCCCAAAAGTTCCGCTCCCCTCATGACGTAACAAGGAACATAGTTTGGTCAGAGCTGTAGAGTTTTAAAAGACGTTGTTTAAGGTTGTAAATGGACGAGGTCAGGCGTTCAGGATCACCAGCAAATCAGCATGTGGGCTCAGAGGATGCTTCCAATTGTACGTGCAATTAGGCTGGTACAATGGTAGGGAAGGTCTCTTTCTCACACGTGCACGGTTGCAGCACAAACAATTGCAAGGAGTAAGTTAGCCTGTGAAGGAGGAAAAAGATGTCACTCCCTTTTTGTTTTTTGTGCCTTCTCCCTCAACCACGCTGGCTGTGCAATGTCAGCCAGCGGAGTTTTTCCTCCCTTTTTTCTTCTCCTTCATCTAGCAATGTTCGTCAATCTAGCAATTCCTCTCAATTCAGCACCCAAAAATGTTCAGCGCAGGCTGTGAATACCACTCCCCGCATCAATAAAGCCATGAAATAAATCGAGGTAGTTGACTCTTATTGTGTGTGTTGACAAGGGGTGAGAAACACCGTTTTGTTGGTCGGTGTAAAGGTTTGAACGTTGAACGTGCCTTGGCACGGAGCACGCGCCCTGAGACTTGCAAGCATCCCCAGCTTTCATTGTTCGATGTTCACTGCATGCCAAACACATCGCATCGAATCGTACCTGATCTCAGGTTTGGAACGCACAACATGTTTATGGTCCTGAAACTGGGTTGCCAGTGCCAACACGGTTTTGGCCGCGAGGAGGTGAGCGTCCTTACTGCAGTTCCCTCCAAGCACAGAGCATATCTCCCACCTTGGCATCAGGAACATGTGCATGAGCATTCCTGGTTGTGCGTGAACTTTGGGCAGAAAAAAAGATGCTAGGTCCTGAGCACGCCAGGCAATCTAGGTGAACACAGAGAGCGCGCATGAATATGTACGAACAATCAGTGGCAGCAATTGCCATGCAAACTTGAACTTGAAAACATTGTGTGTGCATGTGCTTTTGGCGCACGTTTACGTACGCAATTACAAGCTTCAAACGCATGGAGGGAAATTTCACAGTGCTAACACGTCAAGGTTACGAGCATGCGCTACCCAAAGAGCAGCATGCATGCGCTTTTGAAGAGATGGTCAAAAGAGTTCACGGTGCGGTCGTGGGGCATGAAAAGTACCTAGAGGCCACCTCAGACACCTTCTTCTTCAGGCACTCTACAAGCTCTGATTCTTTGGTCTTTGCTGGTTTTCTCGGTTGCAGCAAGCCCAATTTCGGCAGCATTCATCTGGGTAGTTTTAGGGCTGATGTGAATTTATTAATTAACAACATATGCAATCAACGAAACGTAAATGTAATTAACGACCTTTCGATGGCTCCTCTTTGCAGTATATCATGAGTGTCCCACAATTATATATTAATACCCAAATTTTTATGTTGCACTTTTGACTCGTCCTTGATTTCCTTTTTCTGCAAAAACTTACTAAACTTTCTTCCCGGCATCAAACGGATTGAATTTATATGTGGCTGATTCAACACCACGTGCTGCCCTGGTTTTCTGTAGGCTTGCACTGCCCGGCTGCTGCTGCTGCGTTGGTGGGGAAAGCACGGTTCAGTACCAAATGTACGTACCACTAAAGTGGCAACCTTTTCTAAATCGATAGTTAAATAATGAGCCCTACTGACGCCCATCCATTGTTTAATTGGTAAGGGTTCTTATCGAATTGATGTCAGTTCTCTGTATTACTGGGTGCATATATAGCACGTAACATACATCATCCCCACTCATCCATCTCCTGGCTTTACGAGGGTGGAATACCCGCCTACCAGAAACTTCTGACGATCGTTACCTCCAGCAGAAAGGCTTTCCACTTTCTCAGTCCTCAATGCGGTAAAAGCACAAATGCACAACCAATACAAACTAGGTCCTAAATCAAAAAAGTTTAAAACATCAGTCCACAAAATGCTAAGCAAATTACCAAGAAATGATCAAGGAAGGTATTATCAAGAAAGACATAAGCACCTCATTTTGGACAAATGCAGAAAAGAAGGCATGCATTCTCTGCTGTACAGAACTGATACACAAATAAAAGCTTGCTGCTTATGACAGCCATCATATAAAAGGCCCACCGGTATGTCCCATTTGCCAAAAGCCAGGTGGCACCTACCCATGCTGTCAGGCAGCAGCCATCCCATCATGAATAACATGATAAAAGGCAGAACGTTGCTGGACATAATGATGTTTAAACAATTCAACAAGGTGCTCAAGGTGCCTGCCTTCTAGCACAAGCAGACGTAGGAAGTCGTGCAACAATGGTGCGACAAGACCTTAAACACCCTTCTCCTAAGGCACAGATAGGGGGTATTTCAACGTGGTCTTTCCCTCCAACCTCATTGCGCAACAACTATGGAGATTGAGCAAGCCAGATGCGATCATAGTTACCCCGATCCAGAAATTACCACGCTCCAATCAAAACCTAAAGAAAAGAAAAAGAATAGTGTAGTAAAAAAGAAGAATATAAACTACGCAGGCAGTGAAAAATCACTACCCACAATAATTAAGAAAAAGGAGCCACTTTGGTACCGGGTACCCTAAAACTCCTCCACCAATGGAAAAAGAAGAGATCAATAGGGATCAGGAGGGTTGCAGGCTTGACTTGAAACTGGCTCCTAATGAGAGGTATTAACTAGTGCTGGAAAGGATACGTCTGGTATGGACATGTTTGGAAGCGTAATTGACAGAATGAAAATGAAGCTTGGAAGCAAGTTTCTTGACTCTTTGAGAATCAGGACCCAGCTCCTTATAAGGCTTCAGTGTGTAATTGTTGTAAATGGTGCCACCCATTCCCAAAAAGATGGTGTGGAGGGTAACGGAGGCTCCTTGAAGGATGGTGCAGAGGCCTATATGCTGTTCCTGCACCGCGCTTAGCTGGTTCTGCGGTCTAGTCCTCACAGTAATTGATGTCAATGAGGTGAATGTCACGTTAAAGAATGCTGAGATCTTTGGATTAATGCTGTCTAGAGAAGGTGGATCTGTTGGTGGCGGCTGGTGGTGCTGTAGAAGTGCTCCCGGTCTCCCTCAGTTGCCCCCTGCCACTCCTAAGAACCCGTCCCCCTTCATTGCTAGTCTGTTGCATCTTGTTTTTGCGGAGGTGGGAGCAACCAGTTTAGCATCCGGACGGCTGGAGGTGAACCGATTTTTGTTTGAGAAGTGTGGTGGAAAGAGCCACTTTAGTATAATCCTAGTTTCAGCTGTATCGGGAATCTGAAGATTTTGCATAGCCAGCCATTCGCTGCTACTTATTTCCATGCAGACAAAGCAGGATCCTAGGGTGTCTGTCTTGCTGATGGCTTTGAAGATCAATTTGGATGCTAAGTTGTGTCTCTCGATGATCACATTTCTTATTTGCGTGTGTTGGCATCCAGAAAGGATATGCAAGGCACTGTCTAGTTGAGGGCAGAGGGGGCAAGTTAAGCTTATTGAGTACTTAAACCATACCGCATGCTTTGGTTGTACAGCTTTCCTGTTCTGTACTTCATAGTGATGCACTTGCTTTTAACAGGGACATAGGATGTTTTAAGGTAAGCGTTGCTAGCAAATCCGTTCACAGTGCCATCTTTGATAAGGGTCTGGTAGTATTCGTGGTTGTTTGTTATGGCATTGGCATTTCCTAGTTTGTGGAGGGTGTGCATGTGTGCTTGCAAGGCGTCATGGTAATTGGATAGGTACCAAAGCCTTAAAGTAGGTGACTGGGCTGTGTTTGGGTGATGTTGCATAATTTGATGTTCTTCGTATTCTTTTGCAAGCCAGTAAATGCTGTAGAAGGGATTTTCCTGAGGCCCTGTTGTCCGTATGGAGGTATCAGCAACGTCAGAGCAGCTTGTGATTGATCTAGAACTTTCTAGCAAGAGCGTCAGCATATTCATTGCCTATAGTACCTGCGTGTGATTTGATTTTGCAGAAGTGAATGGGCGATGGTGACTGGTGGATTGCTTTGGCAATGGATCGGAAGACATCTCCCTGGATGTGGTGGCGGTGGAGTTTTGGGTGTAAGAGTATTCTTTGATTTGATGCATTGAGGTAAGACTATCTGTGGCAACAATATGGGAGTAGCCGTGACAGATTGCGGCTGCTATGGCTGCTAGTTCTGCACGTGAGATGGTATTGATTATAACTACGTCTCTTGGATTCACATAATGTGGTATGTTTAGGCGAGAGTGGTACACACCTGATCCGATTTCTTGCCTTTCCTCACATATTTTGATACTGCCATCAGTGTAGGCCCAGTCCCGCCATCTTGTATTTTACGGATCAGGTTTGGGCTGGAGCTGTGTTGGGTCGCTTTGTCAGAGCTCTGAGGTCGGTCCAGGATATTTGTTTTTTCTTTTGGACCTTGTGAGGTTTGATGAAATAGGTCGTAAAGTAGCTTCCTTACTTTATTAAGACCTGAATATTTCCCATTGCTTTGTGCAGAGGGATACTAGGGGTCGTTGTAAATGCTAATGATATCCCACTTTGCCTCAGAAATCTCTTTGGCAAGCTCTTTCAGCTAATTGTTGTTGTAGGCATTAAGGCATTTTTTGCCTTTTGTATCCCATACGGCAATGATTTGCAAATCCCAAGCGTGTTTAAGAAGTGGCTGTGTATTGTTCCAGAAGGGTACTACTGCATATTTAAGTTGTTCTGATTGGATGGAGCCTAAGAATTTACATATGTGGGGAACTTTGCGTGGATGGTGTCTTGCTCAATACTACCAGAATGGGTTAGGAAAGTATGTTGATCTGTGTTCTACACCACCAAATGGACGCATAGACACACGACATCCCACTTAGAGATTAAAAATAAGAGAGGCTTTTCAATGGGAATGATCCAGGTGGTTGGGAGGCAGAAGCCTGCACTCCACCAGGAGTATTGCTCAGATATTTGGGGTGTTGTGTTCAGCGTCTCGTCTCGTCTATGTGGTTTTTTTGAAATGTACCAGCTAGGGCCACATGCCTCAGCAGCCGCGGTGTGAACCTTACTTTTTGAGCAGCCATATGCTGCATCTGACCAGCCAAAGCTACCAAACTGAATGTTTTTTTGTGTTTTGAAGTCCTTATAATAAATAAGGAGCATTGCAAGAGAATTGTGGAAAAAGACTAAGTGGTTGGCGAGATATACAAACGAATGTGCCATTCCTCCTAGAAAGCACCCATCTAGGGTACAGGTGCACGACGTATGCTTTTAGTCCTGTCATTCTGTACGCAGGGCGACTTTTCTAAATCTGAGCACATGCTCAGGTCACTTATAAAGTCAGCATCAGTTTGAAGCTTGGTTGGGTTCAATTTGATGAAGTAACGTGTAAGTAGTTGCACCTTTCATGCAAAAAGGAGCATGTTTTGGCTTTTTCCCAGATAATTCCCTCTGATAAACTCTCGTACTGCTTGTTACAGGTCTCCACACGACTTCAAATATTGTGGGTCCTCACAACTGCCAAGACTAAAAAAGCAGAAACTCAAATTCTTTCTTGTTTTCTTGCACCAACTCTCTGCTCCAAAGAATTCGTAATAACAGGAATAGAAGGCCTTATGAGCTCAGGATTTGTGACAAATATGACTGGCACTCTGTTCAGGATAAGGAACCCATTTTGCTGGACTGTCCGCATGAACATCTTGTTAGCTTTAGCACACAGCACCGCCAGCTGGTCCTCCCACCTCAATACGAAGATAGCCCAACTCGTTTGATGACTTTTTTGAACCAACCAGATATATATGGTGTGGCCTCTTATGCGGTTGAGTGCCTAGCCTTTTTCCCTTGTTTTTTTTCTAGGTTCATTTTGGTTCGGCTTCAGGCTTTTTCCAAATTTCCGCTCAAATGCCCGCCAGAGGCATATATAGCAATGTAACCTTGCCTTAATTTCGCTCAAATGTATATCACGTTCGTTTGGATGTATGCCTCTTGGTTTCATAGCCAGGAGGTATGGATTGGCAGCTTGTCCAACTCGAAGCCCCTATTGGCAGTGACAGTGATGAATCGTGTCACATAGCAGTAAGTTGGTTGACAGCAGAGGGTTTTTGCATGCCTTGTTCAATAAGCTGAATGCGCCAGTCTTACTGATGACCTTTATCGGTCGCCCCCGTGAAAAATCCACCCTGCCAGTCTCACTTAGCTCTCCACCCAATTCAAAGCCCCCTATACCTCATATGAATGCTAAATACTTGATTTTATAACTATATTATTGACATTTGCTGGAAATTCGACATTCTGGGGGGTTCTGTGGGGCCCGCTGCGTATTTCTCACCCACTTTGGCAGGGAAAAGGTGCATTTCTGAGGTTGCCCCGATCGACCTCTGCTTCAGGATATAAGCATGATAAATGTTATAAAACAATAAAACAATGCTGCAATGTCAAATTGGGGCAGGGGTACTGGGATTGCCGCCAAGTGGAAGACACTCACACAAGGGACAAAGGGGAAAAAGAGCAAAATCGGTCGCTTCATCCTGGTTTTTCCTCTACAGTTATAGTCGCTATACTCATAGTTCCAATAGTCTTGAGTAATGGATACTATAGAGACTGTACATACTGTTTCAGGCTATGGAGATTATTCAAACTATGGAGACTGTAGAGGCTATAGAGACTATTCAACCTGTAGAGACTATGGAGACTATGGAGGCGATTCAAACTATAGAGACTATAGAGACTATGTAGACTATTCAAACTAAAGAGACTATGGAGACTATTCAAACTATAGAGACTATGGAGACTATAGAGACTGTAGAGACTATGGAGACTATTCAAACTATGAAGACTATGGAGACTTTTCAAACTATAGAGACTATGGAGACTTTGGAGACTGTAGAGACTATGGAGATTGTAGAGACTATGGAGACTATTCAAACTATAGAGACTATGGAGACTATTCAAACAATAGAGACTATAGAGACTATGGAGACTATGGAGATTATGGAAACTATGGAGACTATTCATCAAACTATAGAGACTATGGAGACTATGGAAACTATGGAGACTATGGAAATTGACTTTGGAGACTATGGAAACCTATGGAGACTATGGAGACTATGGAGACTATAGAGACTATGGAGACTATTGAAACTATGGGGATTATAGATACTGCACAGACTATTCGTATTTTAGAGACTATGGAGATTATGGAGACTATTCAAACTACAGAGACTATTTAAATTGTAAAAACTGCTCAAACTATACAGACTATGGAGACTATAGAGACTATGGAGACTATTCAGACTATGGAGACTGTCCAGATTATGGCCGCTAATGGCACATACACATATGTTTGCATGCAAAGGCAACTTCGAGCATGAGCCCACACAAAATGCATGCAAAACCCATCAAAAAGGCTAAGCACTCTAAAAACTCGCAATTGTCAAATCAAGGCAACGAAAGAAATAACAGCTTTGTCTTATGTTGGCAAAGTGAAATAGATTGCAGCTGCTTGGACTGCCTACAGACACTTTAAGCATAAAAAACCAGAGTAAGTAACAGCAAAAGACGAGAATGATGACACTATTTAGAAGATGAACTCCCGATATAAAAGCTATGCCAAATGCACAGCGACGGGCATACGTTTTACAAGCTTATAAACCTTGTGCAAACCGCACGTGGTTACTCTCAACTATATTTAGCAATGCCCAACGAAACCATTCCTTGTTCATATGGCGCCCGCGCCGTATCGCAGGCGTGGAACCAGTTGATCTGCCTGCAATGGGCATAAAATAAATTATGTGCACATAAGTAGGATATTTTTTAACATCTACTACAATCACAAGGACCAGTGTACTTTTGTTGGCATACATTACTGTTGCATACTACCTAAACTATAATGCTTTAGCATTTAGGGCAGCAGTTGAACTGTAATGTACGAGAACACACTGGTGTTTTTCTAGGTTGAGGCGATCATTAGTTAATTATGGTGGCAGCTGTGACTCTCAGACCACCCAAATGTACTATTTTAATTAGGGTGGCAGCTTCGCCTCTCGGACGCACCCACGCTGTTACGTGGGTATATGTACCCAGTATTATAGAGAATTGACATCCAATCGATAACCCTTTTCTCGAGGTAACACACGCGCGGCAGCGCGTGGGTGCTTAGAGCACACCCAGCTGTTCTACATGTAGTAGGGCGGCGGCTGTGGTCCTCGGATGCATAATGCGCTCATGGATATTTGGGTTTATGATGAGGTAGGGTATGGGAGTTAGTGTTCATCCCATAAAAAAAATTACTCACCTGAAGGTTTGCTGACACACTTCAATGTTGACGTTGTCAAGAGCTGCCACCTTGTGATTCTCCACAAAATGGAACTTGTCCACTGCGTGCTGAGCATCCGTCACGAAGCGTTTGATGTCTGGGTGAAGGTGCACTCTTGACAATCCCACCTGCGTGTGTTGATTATATTACGCTTTATTGTAATTACTAATGCTTTATTTCCCCTCTATTAAGGCTTCATTGTAAATATCCAATTTTGGCCCGCTCTAATTGCCAGCTCATGTTCTTATCAGGTGTCATCTTGTAATGAGACAGCTGCCTACATCCTCAAAACATGGTTTTGAAATTGAAGCACATCATATCCAATCAGTCCTTAGTAATGACACGTGCGTAGGGCTTGTGGGTAGGCAAAGCTGTAGTTTGAATAGTCTTCATAGTCTCTACAGTCTCTATAGTCTCCATAGTTTGAATAGTCTCCATAATCTCTACGGTCTCTATAGTCTCCATAGTCTTTATAGTTTGAATAGTCTCCATAGTCTCTATAGTTTAAATAGTCTCCATAGTCTCTACAGTCTCTATAGTCTCTACAGTCATTATAGTCTCCATAGTCTCTATAATTTGAATAGTCTCCACAGTCTCCATAGTTTCAGTAGTTTCCATAGTCTCTATAGTTTAAATAGTCTCCATAGTCTCGATAGTTTAAATAGTCTCTACAGTTTGAATAATCTCTATCATAGTCTCTATAGTCTCTGTAGACTCCATAGTTTGAATATCTCCATAGTCTGTACAGTCTCTATAGTCTCCATAGTCTCTATTGTTTGAATAGTCTCTATAGTCTCTATAGTCTCTATAATCTCCATAGTCTCTATCTATAGTCTCCGTAGTCTCTATAGTTTCAATAGTCTCCATAGTCTCTATAGGTTGAATAGTCTCCATAGTCTCTACAGTCTCTATAGTCTCCATAGTTTGAATAGTCTCCATAGCCTCTACAATTTTTATAGCCTCCATTGTTTCTATAGTTTCAATAGTCTCCATAGTTTGAATATCTTCATAGTCTGTACAGTCTCTATAGTCTCCATAGTCTCTATAGTTTGAATAGTTTGAATAGTCTCTATAGTCTCCATAGTCTCTATAGTTTGAATAGTCTCTATTGTTTGAATAGTCTCCATAGTCTCTACAGTTTCTATAGTTTCCATAGTCTCTATAGTTTAAATAGTCTCTACAGTAGTCTTTACAGTCTCCATAGTTTTTATAGTTTGAAGAGTCTCCATAGCCTCTACAGTTTCTACAGTCTCTACACTCTCCATAGTCTCTGCTATAGTTTGAGTAGTCTAAATAGTCTCTGTAGTCTTATATTTTGAGACTATAGAGACTATAGATATAGCGACTATTTCTCTTCCCTCAAGTGTTGCTGCCAAAATATATGACATCGACAAAATGTTAATGGGGGCAAGGGGGGCGATGTATGAGCACCTCCGCGTGGTGCCCCCTGGAAAACGCCTTCGTGCGCCTTCGTGCACACGCCCGGAAATACTCGGGAGCGGCTAAGACTCATACGGTGGAGCAACACGGCAGCCTTTAGCATGGTAGCCGTGGCAGCAGTCACAACCAGGGCCCGGCTGTAGCTTGCGACCT